>OBEQ010303593.1_pt1 | contig 31778 bp, 25 predicted proteins | sample 1670901 | NCBI WGS metagenome assembly OBEQ01 (sample SAMEA104232315, study PRJEB22302) | groundwater metagenome | biome: forest; feature: aquifer; material: groundwater | place: USA | collected 2011-08-07 | depth 5.4 m | reverse complement strand
GGCGCGCGCAGCTCGGGCAGGAGCGCGGCCAGCGTGGCGCCGCGCCCGACGCTGGCGCAGACGAGCGTGCCCACGGCGGTGCGACCGGCCAGGCCCCAGGCCTGGGTCAGCGCGTCGTCGCCGCCGTCGTAGCGTCCGCGCTCCAGCCAGAGCGGCGCGCCGTCCTGGCTGCGGAAGATCTCGAACGCGTGCAGGCAGGCGCCGGCCGCGAACGTCTCGGCCGCGGCGGGGCGACCCAGCACGCTGATCTCCCAGCCGAGAAACAGCCCGCCGTCCTCGAGGTGCACGCGCGTGGCGACGCGGGCGTGGGCGCCCGAATAGAAGATGTTCTCCTGCGGCAGCCATTCGAGCGAGGCGGCCGCGGCCACGCGCAGCGTGTGCGTCTGCGTGGCCCACAGGCGCGCGCTGCGGTAGAGCTTGCCCGCCGCGGGCGTGGTCACCAGCGCGCGCGCGCCCGGCGCGACGTCGACGTCGATGGTCAGCACGTCGCCGCCGACCAGACCGCCGGGCGGGTGCAGCACGTAGACGTGGCAGGTGCCGTCCTCCTGCGGGTGAAACGCGCGCTGCACGCGCAGCGGCCCGCGGTGGCGCAGCGCGGCCAGGACGGTGCGGCCGGGGCGCGGGTCGCGCGCGCTCGCCGGCGCGAACCCGAGCGCCAGCTCGGCATGCCATCCGGATGGCCGCAGGTGCATAGGGCCGGCAGCATAAGCCGGCGGCGTTTCGGGGCGGTTTCTCGGCGGCGAAAAAGTGTACGCGGACGATCGCCTGGTCGACCTGTGACCGTGGGCACCGACGGAGGACACGATTGCAACGATGCTGGCCGGCGCATGTCGATGAACGGCCACCTGTGTCGCGTATCACCTGTCCGGCAGCTCGAGATCGCTCGCAACGGCGGTGCCAGCGCGGTGCTGGTCGGCGGCGTCGACGGCGCGGCGCCGCTGCTCCTGGCCAAGGACTGGCACGTGGTGCACTTCCTCTTGACCGGATCGGCCTGGGGCGGTGAGCCGCCGCTCGCCGAGACCATCCTGGGTGGCGAGGACTTCGGTGCCGAGCTCGGCTATGGCCGCTGCCGCTACCTGGCGCCCGAGCGGGTCGAGCGGGTCGCGCGCGCGCTCGAAGGCGTGGCCAGCGAGACGCTGCGCGCGCGCTTCGAGCCGGCGCAGCTGGCGCGCGCCGACATCTACCCCATGAGCGGTGCGCCGCTCACGCGCGACGAGCTGGAGGAGTACTTCCCCGACGTGTTCGCGAAGCTCGACCGGCTCGCCGACTACTACGCCGAGGCCGCCGAAGCGGGGCAGGGGATGCTGCTCGCCCTGCTCTGAGACGAGGATTCGCCTGGCGCGTCCTACATTCGTTATCATGGAGGACGATGCAGGGGGCGGTGTGGGTGGCGAGCTTCAGGGTCGCGGTGGGTCTGCTGGCCCTGCTCGTGCTGCCCATTCGTTACCCGAGCCTCGCCCCCTTCCGCCCGCTGTTCGCGGTCTACATCGTCTGGGCCGTGTTCATGATCGCGCTGGTGTGGCGCCGTCTCGGCGGTGAGCTGCGCCCGCTCATCGGTGGCCTGGTCGACCAGGCGCTCTTGAGCTTCGTCATCCACCAGGTCGGCAGCACCACGACCATGCTGTCGGCGATGTACATGCTCTCGGGCACGATGAACGCGCTCGTGGTCAGCTTCCGCGTCGGCGTCACCCTGGCCGTGTTCGGCTCGGCGCTGTTCGCCGGCATGCTGGCGGCCGAACAGCTGGGCTGGCTGGCCTACGCGCCCGCCGCGCCCGCGTGGCTGGCGGCGCACCCGCCTCCGCCCGCGCAGGCCCTGGCCGCCGGCATCCTGGCCACCGTGATCCTGATGATGTCGACGCTCATCGTCGGTCGCCTGGTGCGCGAGCTCAAGGCACGCGAGATCGAGCTCATGGCCAAGAACGCCCAGCTCGAGGAGCTCAGCCAGCGCGACGCGCTCACCGGGCTGTACAACCGCCGCTTCCTGCTTGCGCGCGTCGAGGCCGAGCTGGCCCGGGTCAGGCGCGGCCACTCGCTGGCGGTGCTGATGATCGATCTCGACGGCTTCAAGCGCATCAACGATCAGCACGGCCACCTGCGCGGCGACCTCTTGCTCAAGGAGATGGCCGCGGCGCTGGCGCGGACCGTGCGCACCACCGACGTGCCCGGCCGCTTCGGCGGCGACGAGTTCGTCGTGCTGCTGACCGACACCGGCGCCGACACCGCGTGCGCTGCGGCCAATCGGGTCACCGAGGCGCTCGCCGACGTGGGCCGCCGCTTCGACAGCCATCGCCCGGTCACCGCCAGCGTCGGTGTCGCCACCGCGCACACCCACGACACCGTCGCCGCGGTGCTGCACCGCGCCGACGACAGCTCCTACGGCGCCAAGCGCGGCGGCGGCAATCGCTTCGTCCTGGCCGGCTAGCGGCCAGGGTTCTACGGGGCCAGGCGCTGCTCGTTCATGATCAGGAACGGCCCGATGCCGTGGATCTCGTTCGTGGCCCGCGGCCGGTTCAGGTAGTACGGGGCGTCGCCGACGCTGGTACCGGTGCAGATGTCGGCGATGTTGCTCCGTCCGTCCGAGCCGATCGACACCTTCTCCATGACTCCCTGGTAGCCCTTCGCTACCACCTGGCTGTACGAGGAGTCGACGTAGCCGCGCTGGACCGCCCGCGCCACCGTGTAGGTGTACATGCTGGAGCAGGACGTCTCGGTCCAGTTGCCGGCCAGGGTCGGCCGGGCGGGCAGCTGGAACCAGCGTCCGCTGGCCGGGTCCTGCCACTGCCGGTACAGCTCTGCCAGGTGCCTGACGATGTTGATCAGCTCGGTGCGGTTCTGGTGCCCGGCCGGCAGGATCTCCAGCAGGTCCACCGTGGCGACGCCGAACCAGCCGACGGCGCGGCACCACACTTCGGGCGAGCGGCCGGTGGTCGGGTTGGCCCAGCTCTGCTGCCTCAGCTCGTCGTAGGCGTGGTGGAGCAGCCCGTTCTCGTCCTTCAGGTGGTTGAAGTAGGTGATGATCTGCCGGGTCGATTCGTTGAAGCCGTACGAGCTGTCATTGAACTGCACGCCGTAGCGGGCCACGAACGGCTGGGCCATGAACACGCCATCGGCCCACAGCTGGCCGCGGAAATTCGTGTTGTGGATGACGCCGCCATCGGTGGTGCGCGGGTAGGTGTCCAGGCGCTGGCGGATTCGCGCCGCGGCCAGCCGGTAGCGGTTCTCGCCCGTCTCCTGGGCCAGGATCAGGAAGATGTTGCCGGCCAGCATGCTGTCCAGGTCGTTGTAGGCGTTGCCGGTGCTGCCATCCGCCTGGACCCTGGCGTTGCCCCAGGCCTTGATGTAGTCGAGGTAGCGCGGTTCGTGGGTGCGCCGGTAGACCAGGTGGGCGCCGTAGAGGAAGAGCGCGTCGGTGTAGCCGAGGCCGAGTGAGGTGGCCGACCGGCGGGCCATCGTGGAGTCGACCACGGCTCTCGACCAGTCAGCCGGGGGCGGCACGTTGGTCTCGGTGTCGACGACGAGCGAGTCCAGGTTCGGCCCGCCATTGCCGGTCGTCGCCGTGGTCGCGATGACATTGGCGCCGGCACGGAGCTGCACGCGCAGGATCTTGGTCGTCCAGCTCGTCCAGGCGCCGGTGCCGGGGAACGACATCGACGCGTCGACCACGGTGCCATTGACGGCGATGGCCATCGCTCGGTCGGCGGTGGTGCCGTTGGCGAAGCGGAAGACCAGGGCGTGCTGGCCGGCCGTCGCGACGAGCACGTCGAATCGGACGGAGCTGCCGACGGCATTGTCGTAGTCGACGAATCCGGTGCCGGTGAAGCCGGCGTGGTTCGCCTCCACCACCCCGGCGGTCCGGGTGGCATCCTCGGCTTCGTACGTGGTGGTCGCCGCGGCAGCCTGGCGGGCCGAGAGCGCCAGCAGGACGGTGACCATCCCCAGCGACATGAGAGTGGGTTTCATGGTGTCTGACTCGAGGAGGGGCGAGCAGGCAGGAAGTCGCACGACAATCGGGCAAGCCCGTGGCTGCTGGCGCGTCTCACCAGTGTGTCACTCGATGGTGCGCCGCGGCGAGACCGGTACTACGGCTGCTGCTTTTCGCTGTCTTCGAGCACGCGCACCGCGACCACGATCATCTCCTGGGTCGAGCCGCCGCGGCGCAGCTCGACCGGGTCGCCCTCGTGGCAACCGAGCAGGGCGCGACCCACGGGCGACTCGGCGGTGATGTGGCCCGCGGCTGCGTCGACCTCGTCGGGTCCGACCAGGACGAACGTCTTGTGCGGCCCGCGCGGAGGTTTCAGCTCGATCTCGCAGCCGAAGCCAGCGCCGCCGCCCTCGACCAGGGAGGCGGACACGACCTCCACCGTGGCCAGGATGCGGTCGAGCGCGGCCACGCGGGCCTGCGACGCTGCATCCTCCGCGCCCGCCAGGCCGGCGCGCTCGGTTTGCAGCTTGCGCAAGCCACCCGCGGTGATGGGCGACGGGCGCGCCGGACGTCCAGGCACGAGCGGCGTTTCGGCCGCCGCAGCATCCTCATTTACAAAAGCCTTCGACACGCCGGTAGCATACCTCTTGCGCCACTTGTGCGCCGCTGTGGTACGACGTGGCCATGGGGTTGGACGCGGTGGTGGCCTGCAACTGTCTGGTGCGCGGGGTCGCTCAGCCTGCCCCCATGCCGGTGCTCATCGGCGAGGATGGCTGGCTCGTCCCCGTCGACGAGGCCGACTGGGAGACGTTCGAGCGCTGGCAGCACGATTGCTGCTCGCACCCGGATCTGACCCATACCAGCGTGCGCATCGGCAACTGGGCCATGTACCGATCTTTCCAGGAGGCGCTCGAGGAGACCGAGTCCTCGGGCGCGCGCTTCCCCACCCTGCAGCGGGTGCTGCCCGGCGCCAACGGCGGCCTGGTCCTGCCCGTCGACGCGCGCGCCTGCCTCGAGGAGCTGGACACCTTCCGCCGCACCTACCGCCACGAGCGTCCCGTGCTCGTCGATGCCAGCTCCGGCGAGGTCATCCACGAGTACCTGTCCACCTACCAGGGCGTGTTCGCCGCCCTGGGCAGCGAGGACATCGAGCTCGGCTTCGATCAGGAAGGCCTCTACGTCGTGCCCGCCGGCACGCGCGCGGTCATCTTCCAGGCCCGGCGTGTCGAGCTGCGCGCCGACGCGGGCGGCGGCACCGAGCTGGTCGATCTCGACACCGGGCGCAGTTTCCTCACCCGCCATCCCCTCTCCGTCGAGGCGCTGGCCGCGCATCCGCGTGTCGAGGTGCGCGCCAGCCTGCGCACCGCCGCCGACCACGAAGTCGTCATCGACGCGCTCGAGCAGGTGTTCCGCGCCTCCATCGAGATTGGCAATCCTGTCGTCTGGTGCTGAGTCGCAACCGTCGCACGCGATCCCGCCGATCCCTCCGCCTCGTCTCCCTCGCCCGCATTCGCCCGCATGAATCGTCTCTGAGCGGCCTCCTCGACTGACGACTTGGTGTCCTTCACCACGCGGCTTTCGCGCGCGTGCGCAGCCTGTCACCCGACGGACACGCGGCGATGGTTTCGCCGCTGGCCGACGCCAAATTCGATCCTCTGATGCGCGAAAACGTCAATCAGGGAGGGGCCCCGGAACTGGTACCCGTTCGGGGCATGAAAAAGACCGCAGCGACTAGAAACCCATTTGCTCGCACGCTCCTCGCGTGCAGCCTCCTGGCCTCCACGGCCGCCGCTGGTTGCGCCGCCGATGACCTCGAGCGCGACGACGGCGTGTCGGCCCAGACCGCGGCGGTGACCGCGTCCTCGCCGCCGGTGACCCCGGCCATGAGGTACCTGGCCCATCTGCCCGCCGACGCGTTCGGCGAGCAGGCGCTCGGCAAGCTGTTCGCCAACGGCAGCGCCACCTACGTGCCCACCGGCGACGGCACCGGCTACCCGGTGCTCTTCCACAGCGTGCCCGAATTCAACTGGCTGGCCGGCCAGCTGTGGGGCGGCAAGACGCTGCGCGTGACCTCGTCGGAGACCCACCCGAACGGTGACCCCATCGTTCGCCTCGACAACAAGATCATCCAGACGCCCGTGGGCGCGCTGCTCAACCTGTTCGACGCCTACGTCACGCGTGGCCCGGTGGGCGAGCTGGCCATCGGCGTGAACGAGCGCGGCGAGCACGTCGCGCCGCCCGCCGGCACGCTCGCCCCGGTGCCGGTGTCGTTCCTCAAGGAGTCGGTGAAGATCGACGACAAGCCCTCGGTCATCCTCAACTACTTCGACGACCGCACCCTGCCCATCATCCGCCGCGTGCTCGACGAGATCCGTGAGGTCGACGGCGTCAACTGCAAGGGTCTCTTCCTCGGTCGCGCGCACGTGCGCCGCTGCGTGAGCCTGGGCGGTTGCGGCGAGCTCCCCACCGTCATCGTCGACTTCCCGCAGCAGTTGACCTTCGAGACCCGCTACCAGTGGGGCTTCTGGACCTACTTCCTGCTCAATTTCGGCCAGCCCGACGGCAAGTGCGACCTGAGCGCGGCCGTGCGCACCGCCGAGGCGCAGCTGGCCGCGGAGGGCATCGACGCCCACCTGCCGGTCGCGCCCACCAGCAACTAGTTTTCCCGCGAACCACTCTGGGAGGAGAGAAACCAACATGAGAAACACGAAGAACCTGATCGGCGCAGCCATGCTGCTCGCCGGCCTCGCCGTCGGCGGTTGCGCTGACGAGCTGAACAGCACCGATTCGCCCGCCGTCGCCAGCGAGACCGCGGCGCTCAACTACACGCCGCCGCCGCCGCCGGTGGACGGCCCGGGCGGGCAGTACGACCGCTTCCGCGCCTTCGACGCCTCGGGCGTGGACTACTGGGGCATCAAGGGCTTCCTGCCGCCCAACGCCGAGCTGGCCGACCAGTACCACGACATGACCGAGGGCCAGCGCCTCGGCCTGGCCACCTGGCACCTGTTCGCGTCGGAGAACGGCGACTTCTTCCGCGTCTCGCAGAAGGTCACCTGGAACGGCGGCAACATGCTGCGCGTGCTCGACTCGCGCAAGCACGACGACCGCTTCCAGCGCACGGGTCTGCTCAACGACCCGGATTGCGTCAAGCGCACCACGCCGGATCAGTTCGGCTTCTACATCGACGACTGCACGCGCGACCCGTACTCGTCGGGCATCGTCGGCCTGCGTCTGCGCGCCAACCCCAGGTTCGACCTGGCCAGGTGGAAGGCGCTGGGCAACGGCGACGTCAACCGTGCCGCCGAGCGCTGGCTGCGCGCGCCCCGCGATCGCTTCGAGTGGAAGAGCGCCGAGCTGGCCCGCGACATCGAGGTCGAGCCGCCCTACCAGGTGGCCATGACCTGCACCATCTGCCACTCCGCGCCCAACCCGCTCAACCCGCCCGCGGACCCCAACCACGCCACGTGGAAGAACATCGTGTTCGCCATCGGCAACCAGTACTTCAAGGAAGGTCAGATCTTCGGCGACGGCATCCCCGAGGACGACTTCCTGCGCCAGGTGCTCGACGCGCAGAAGCCGGGCACCTCTGACACGTCGCGCATGGCGACCGACCACATCCACAACCCCAACGTCATCAACTCGATCTTCAACCTGGCCTACCGTCCGCTGCACCAGGAGCGCGTCAAGCAGTTCGACGACAACGGCCTGCCCGTCGACAACTCGGACATCAAGCCGGGCACCTGCGACGGCACCACCTGCGAGGTCGACACCTTCCGCGTGCTCAAGGACGGCGCCGACTCGTCGGGCGTCTCGGGCGCTGCGCTGCGCGTGTTCATCAACATCGGCTCGTGCTTCGGTGAGTTCTCGGCCAACATGGACCCGGTCTGGGGCGTGCGCCATCCCACCGTGCCTGGCCGCATCGAGACGCCCATCTCGCGCCGCAAGCTGGCCGAGGAGTGCGCCGACTACCAGCAGCTCATCCCGCTCGCGCCTTACCTGGTCGACTACCTGAAGTTCGTCAAGACCTACCGCCTGAAGGACGCGCCCGGTGGCGCGGCCCTGGTCAAGGGCTGGAACGATGCGCAGATCCGCCTCGGCCGCCAGGTCTACGCCGAGGAGTGCGCCACCTGCCACTCGAGCAAGCAGCCCGAGTCGCCCACCGCGCAGCCGACCCGCGCCGATGTGCTGTGGGAGCAGGAGTTCGCCAGCTGGACGGTCGCGCAGCAGAAGGCGTGGCTCAAGCGCCCCGACCGCGTGGCCTGGTTCAAGACCCAGGTCGAGGATCCCGCGTTCTTCGAGACCAACTACCTCTCCGACGAGCGTCGCTACCCGGTCAGCCTCATCGGCACCAACAGCGCGCGCGCGCTCGGCACCAACGCGACCCCCGAGGGCGTGTGGGCCGAGTACGCCTCGGTCGACTACCAGGAGCTGGCTCCCGTCGACGTGCCGCTCTACAAGTGGAGCCTGGGTCAGATCGAGCTGACCGGCTCGGCCAAGGCGGCCAAGGGTCGCGGCTACTACCGCTCGCCCTCGCTGTGGGGCGTGTGGGCGACGGCGCCGTACCTCAACAACAACTCGCTCGGCGACTACACCGGTGACCCCAGCGTCGGAGGCCGCCTGACCGCGTACTACGACGGCATGGAGAAGCTGCTCGGCCTGCGCGCGCGCGGCACGGTCATCTCCAACACCACGGGCTGGACCTTCCTGACCACCATCCCGCTGGCCTTCGACCTGCCCATCCCGATCCCGGGCGTGGACATCCACAAGCTCAAGCTGGGCCTGCCCATCCCGCCGGGCATCCCGGTGGCCGCGGCCGCGAATCTCGAGAAGAGCGTGCTCAACGTGTCGAGCTTCCGGCTCGCCGACGTGCTGCGCATCCTCTTCGAGGGTCCGGCCTACTTCATGGAGAAGATCCAGGACGCCATCACCATCTTCGACCCCATCGAGAACAAGGGCCACGAGTTCGGTCTCAACCGCACCGCGGAAGAGAAGCGCGCCCTGATCGAGTTCATCAAGACGCTGTAGTGCGAACGAAGTACCGGTAGTGAAATCCGACGGCGGGGACAGCGTTCGCGCTGCCCCCGCCGTCCTTTGTTCATGTAAGGGGATATGGATGTTCTCGAGATCGACGACGACCCTGGTATCGATTTTCCTCCTGTCCGCGTGCGCGGGCGAGGCGATTGAACCGCCCCAGCCGGTGGCGCCGACGGAGCGCGCGCTGACCGCCGCGGCCGCCACGCCGCCCGGCTACGACGAGACCGGCTGCATGGGGCCCGGGTGCGCCGGCGGGCTCGGCGACGACGAGTTCGAGTTCGTGATCGTGGGCGCGGGTGCGGGCGGTGGACCGCTGGCAGCGCGTCTGGCACGGCAGGGCCATCGCGTGCTCCTGCTCGAGGCCGGCGGCGATCCGGGCGACAAGCTCACCTATCAGATTCCCGCCTGGCACGCGCTCGCGTCGGAAGATCCGGCGCTGCGCTGGGACTACTACGTCAACCACTACGACGATGCCACGCAGGCCGAGCGCGACGAGAAGCTGGTGCACGACGGGGCCGGCCACGCCAAGGGCGTGTGGTACCCGCGCGGCAGCGGCCTGGGCGGCTCGACCTCCATCAACGCCATGGTCGCGGTCGCGCCCCACGCCAGCGACTGGGACGGCATCGCCGACGCCGTCGGTGGCGCCGACGCGGCCTCGTGGCGCGCGCCCGAGATGCGCCGCTACTTCGAGCGCGCCGAGAACAATGGCTACATGCCCATCAACTCGGCGGGCCACGGCTACAGCGGCTGGATGCACGTGGGCACGGCGCTCGACGACTTCTTCGACTACGTGACCTCGGCCTCGGATCTGAAGATGCTGCGCGTGATCGTCGCCGCCGTGCTGCAGAGCGGCCACGAGCTGGGCGACGGGCACAACTTCGATCCCATCCGCGACCTGGTGCGCATCTTCGCCTACGTGGGCAGCGACCTGAACGGCGCCGACGCCATGCGTGACAGCCGCGAGGGCGTCTTCCGCGTGCCGCAGCAGAGCAAGGACGGCAAGCGCGTGGGCGTGCGCGAGTTCGTGCTCGACACCATCGCCGCGGGTTACCCGCTGACCCTGAAGACGCGCGCGCTGGTCAGCAACGTGACCATCGACCGCTCGGGCGCCCGGCCGCGCGCCACCGGCGTGGAGTGGATCGACGGGCCGAATCTCTACTCGGCGTCACCGCGCTCCGACGCCAGCCTGCCCGGCGTGGCCCACTCGATCCGCGTCAGCGGCGAGGTCGTGCTGTCGGCGGGCACGTTCAACACCCCGCAGCTGCTCATGCTCTCGGGCATCGGCCCGCGCGCCCAGCTGGAGGCGCAGGGCATCGACACGGTGGTCGACCTGCCCGGCGTGGGTCAGAACCTGCAGGATCGCTACGAGGTCGGCGTCATCGGCGAGATGTCGAGCATGATCCTGGGCGACCAGTTCAGGTTGTTGAAGGATTGCAGCTTCGACGCCAGCGCGCCGCGCTCGGTGCTCGACGCCACCGACCCCTGCTACGTGCTGTGGAAGCACGGCATCGGCATCTACACCATCAACGGCCACGTCATCGGCATGGTCAAGAAGTCGCGCCCCGAGCTCGCCGACCCCGACCTGTTCATCTTCGGCATCCCCGGCTACTTCAAGGGCTACTACCCGGGCTTCTCGCCGCAGGTGGAGCAGAAGCGCACCTACTTCACCTGGGTCGTGCTCAAGGCCCACACCAGCAACACGCGCGGCTCCGTGACGTTGCGCTCGGCGGATCCGCGCGAGCGTCCGCAGGTCGACTTCCGCTACTTCGGCAACGGCGCGGGCGCCGACGCCGACCTGAACGCCCTGGTCGAGGGCGTGCTGTTCGCGCGCCGCATCGTCGAGAAGACCAAGGCCATCTCGCCGCCCTTCGTCGACGACTTCCGCGAGGTCTTCCCCGGCACCGAGCTGGACACGCGCACCGAGATCGCGCAGTTCATCAAGGACAAGGCCTGGGGCCACCACGCCTGCTGCACGGCCAAGATCGGCGCCGCCGACGATCCGACCGCGGTGCTCGACGGTCGCTTCCGCGTGCGCGGCGTCGACGGCCTGCGCGTGGTGGACGCGTCCGCGTTCCCCAGGATTCCCGGGTTCTTCATCGCGGTACCCATCTACATGATCGCGGAGAAGGCGGCCGACGTGCTGCACGAGGACGCAACGCGGCGGTAGGCCCCGTCTCTCATTCCCTTCAGCGTATCTCAGAGGGTCAGCACGTGGCCTTCCCGCGCCGGGATGCTGCCGTCGAGCAGGCGCGTGTACGTCGCGTGCACCGCCTCCGCGCCGCGCCCAGACACCACCTCGAGCCAGGGCGGATGGCCCTCGGTCACCGGGACCATGAAGGCCGTCCAGGCCTCGCCGATGCGCTGCAGGAGCCCACCCGGGCCCCATTCGGCGCGGCGCTTCTCGGCCTGCGCGGGCGCGAAGAAGAGCGTCGGCTTGGGGCCGGGCAGGTCGGCGCTGGGCCCGAGCTCCTGCCAGTGCGTGCCGCCCACCGCGCAGCTGTAGGTCAGCGTGCCGGCGAAGTGCTCGTGCACGGCGCGGCGCAGCTTCGCGTCGGCGGAGAAGTCGATGTACAGCGACGGCACATCCGCGGCCAGCGTGGCCAGCGCATCGTAGGTGAGCACCTGGTCGTAGCAGCCGAGCGCGCGGGTGAACTCCAGGTTGGCCGGCGAGGTCAGCCCGACCAGGCGCACCGGGCGTCCGGCCCGCCGCGCCAGGCAGAACGCGGTACCGTAGGCGGTCTTGCTCGACGCGCTCGACAGCAGCACCTGGCGCGCGGCGAAGAAACCGGCCTCGGCGAGGAAGTCGTCGACCAGGAAGGAGGTGGAGAAGAGCGGGCGCAGCAAGGCCTGCACGCCCTCGCGCTCGGATCGGTAGCCGGGATCGGCGTCGCAGCGCAGCAGCTGGTTGTAGATGGCGGGCAGCTCGCGCCGGTGCGCGGCGCCGTCGACAAAGCCGTGCGCGGCGATGCGCGCCGGTTGCACCACCAGGTGCGTGGCCATGGGGAAGTAGCCGTACAGACGCTGGCCGACCTCCACGCCCGCGGCGCGCGACTCGCTCACGTCGGCGAAACCCCACACCGGAATGCAGCCCCAGCCTTCGGGTGCGGGGAAGAACTGCCAGTACCTCATCACGTCGCCGAACGCGGCATAGGTGATGTTGTTGGCGGTGAGCGCGAATGGACCGATGGCGAGGCGCGCCTCGCCTTCGGCCAGGGCGCAGCTGGCGTCGGGCGGATCGTCCTCGACGCGGGTCTCGCGCAGGTTGTCGCGGCGGACCAGGAAGCGCTGGGTGCTGGACATGGTCCGAGCATCTACCTCATGCCGCTGGCCGCGAAAGCTCGATTTTCGCCGACTCCGGGCCCGCGCCGCAGCGTGTATTGCTCTCCTGTGTTTGTGCGTGTGATGAAGAAAGCGCCATTCGTCTGAGCTGAGCTGACGATTCCTTCGAGATCGATTGGAGGAGATTGACCACCGAAGCGGCGCCGTGTGCAGCCCTTCGACGAACTCCGACGGTGATGCGATCGTGTGCCGTCCGAATGAAGTGCAAGGAGGCGTAGTTGATGCGACCACCGATGCGCTCTGCTGCGGTTCTCTTCATCCTCATCATTGCCATTCTGCCGGGCGGGTGCGACGCGCCGGCTCGGGTCGAGAATTGCAGCAACCACCTCGACGACGACGGCAATGGCGCCATCGATTGCCAGGATGTGGCCTGCACCGGCGCGCAGGTGTGCATGCCCGAGATCTGCGACAACGATCTCGACGACGACGGCGACGGTCGCTTCGACTGCGCCGATGCAGACTGCGCCGTCCTGAGCATCTGCGGCGGCGGCAACAAGTGCGGCAACCACACCATCGACCCGGGCGAGGACTGCGACGGCACCGAGCTGGGCGGCCGCACCTGCATCACGCAGGGCTTCAAGACCGGCACGCTGGTCTGCGCCGCCTCGTGCTCCGTCGACACCAACGCCTGCAGCAACATCGCGCCGGAGAATTGCAACAACGGCGCCGACGACGACGGGGACGAGCAGATCGATTGCGCCGACGTCGACTGCCACTACGCGTCCATCTGCCTGTGCGGCAACGACGTGGTCGAGAGCGACGAGTGGTGTGACGGTCCCGCGTGGGCCATCCAGGTGACCTGCGAGAGCAGCGGCTTTCCCGGCGGTACCATGGCCTGCGGCGCCGACTGCCACTCGGTCGACATCTCCGGCTGCACGCCGCCCCTGTGCGGCGACGGCAGCATCAGCAATGGCGAGCACTGCGACGACGGCAACGCCGTCGCCGGCGATGGTTGCGACGCCGCCTGCCAGCCCGAGTTCGGTCCCCTGTGCGCGACCGCCACGCCGCTGCTCGCGGGCGTGAGCCAGGGCGACAACAGCGACGGCGTGCAGGGCTTCGTGGGCAGCTGCACCAACGCCGGGACCAGGGCCAAGGTCTTCACCTACAGCCCGGCGGTGAGCGGTGTGGTCACCATCGTGCTCAACGCCGCGGTCGATCTGGACCTCCAGGTGCGCTCCACCTGCACCGACGCCGCCTCCGAGCTCGCGTGCGCCGGCCAGGCCAGCGGCAGCTCCAGCGACGCGGTCAACGTCCCGGTCAGCGCGGGCGTGCCCATCACCGTGATCGTCGACAGCACGTCAGCCTCGGGCCCGACGGGACCCTTTACCCTCATCGTGGTGCAGACCCCATGAACTCCATCAAGACGGTGCTTGCGCTGCTGTTGCTGTTCACTCTCGCCGCGTGCGACGCGTCGAACATGGCCGTCAGCGGTGACCCGTGTGCGCGCGGGCTGGCCGACTGCGACCACGACGGCGTGTGCGAGACCGACGTCACCGTGGCCGCCAGCTGCGGCGGCTGCGGCGTCATCTGCCCCTCCGGCCCCCACTCGACCCCGACCTGCTCGCACGGCCTGTGCGCCATCACCTGCTCGCCTGGCTTCGACGACTGCGACGCCGAGGCCACGAACGGCTGCGAGAGCGACCTGAGCACGCCCGGCACCTGCGGCAGCTGCAGCAACTCGTGCGGCGACGCCTGCGTCGACGGCGCGTGCGCGAGCTGCGACGCGCCGCTCGGCCTGGCCTCGAACGATCCGCTCGACGCGGCGCGCGCGCTCGGCCTGTGCGGCGACAGCCTGATCTCGGCCAGGTGGGTGCTCGCCGACGGCGCCGCGCCGCCGACCGATCCCACCCCGGCCGCGGGCTTCGCGCTCGGCCACGGCATCCTGCCTGACTTCGGCTCCAACCTGATGCCGCGCGAGGGCGCGCAGCTGCTGGCGCTGTCGAGCGGCACGGCGCGACGACCCGCCGATCCCGGCTACCAGAACATCCACTCCTTCGGCTTCGCCAAGGGCTACACGGGCAACCCACCGATGGGCTTTCCGCGCCCGTCGCCGGCCTGTCCAGGCGTGGAGACCGGCGGCGTGAACGATCCCCCCGCGCTCGAGCTCGAGCTCAAGGCGCCCGACTGGGCCAAGGGCTTCGCCTTCGACTTCGATTTCTACACCTTCGAGTGGCCCATGTTCGTGTGCTCGCCGTACAACGACTTCTTCGTCGCGATCCTGTCCCCGGTGCCGGAAGGCCAGGTCGACGGCGACATCTCCTTCGACGCGATGGGCAACCCCATCAGCGTGAACGCGGCGTTCGTGAGCGTGTGCGGCTGCAACGGCGGACCACCGTGCTGGGCGGGCGGCCGGCCGTTCACCTGTCCCGACGGCGTCGACGAGCTGCTCGAGACCGGTTTCGACCAGGACACCAACGGCCTGCGCCACGCCGCCACCAGCTGGCTGACCACGACCGCGCCGGTCATGCCCGGCCAGACCATCACGCTGCGCCTGGCCATCTACGACTCGGCTGACCAGAGCCTGGACTCGACCGTGCTGCTGGACAAGTTCCGCTGGCTGCCGAGATCGCCGGTGGTGACCACCGTGCCCATCCAGTAGCCGGGTGTCGCGACGGTCCCCTACGCGTCCGTCGACGAGTCGGTCAGGATGGGCAGCGTGCCCGGCACGGTCGGCCTGGTCAGGCGCTCGACCCACTCCGCGGCGAAGTCGACGAAGGCGCGGATCTTGGGCGAGAGCTTGGAGCCCTCGGCGTAGACCAGGCTCACCGGCAGCGTCTGGCCGACGCGGCCATCGAGCAGCGGCACGAGCGCGCCCTGGGTCACGTCGTTGCGCACCAGCGACTGGGCGCACAGCGCGATGCCCAGGCCCTGCAGCGCGCCCACGCGGATGAGCCCCGAGGCGTTGGCAAGCAGCTTGGGCTTGACCGGGGTGTACACGCCGCCCTCACGCAGCGGCCACGGCTCGTGCACGCCGTTGGCGCGCACCGAGACGATGCAGTCGTGCTGGGCCAGATCGTCGATGCTGTGCGGCACGCCGCGGCGATCGAGGTACTCCGGGCTGGCCATGAGCACGTAGCTCTCGCGCAGCAGGGTGGTGGCGATGAGCGCCGCGTTGGTCTCGTAGCCCATCTGCACCGCGATGTCGTAGCCGTCGACCAGCGGGTTGCACGGCTCGCTGGTCAGGTTCACCTGCACGTCGACCTCGGGGTAGGCGCGTGCGAACGAGGTCACCAGCGGCCCGACGATCTGCTCGACCCGGATGATGGGGCAGGAGATGCGCAGCTGCCCGCGCGGCTTGCCGCCCAGCTCGTGCACCGCGGCCTCGGCCTGGCGCAGGCGCGCGATGGTGGCGCGGCAGCCGTCCAGGTAGACGGTGCCGGCCTCGGTCAGCGAGAGGTCACGGGTGGTGCGGTTGACCAGGGTGACGCTCAGGTGCTCCTCGAGCGCGGCCAGCCGGCGCGTGATGGTGGCGCGCGTGACGCCGCAGACACGCGCCGCCGTGGTCAGGCTTCCGGTGTTGGCGATGGCGACGAAGAGCTCGAGATCGAAGGGCGTCAGCATGACGTGACCAGCGGAGAGGAAGGGTCTTACTTACCACGTCGATGTTACGACGCGGATGCTTCCTTGGCTGCAGGCTTGACCGACTTGACCTTGGCCTTGGTGGTGACCCACCAGGTGGTCGCGGTGGTCTTGGCCTTGGCGACCGCGGCGGTCGCCTGCGCGCGCGGCTTGGCCAGGAACGCCTTGACGCTGTCTGCGGTGGCGAAGCCCTTGGTGATCACCTGGCGGGTCAGGTCAGCCGCCTTGCCAGCGTAGCCCTCGATCAGCGCAGTGCGCGATTCCACAGTCACATCAGTCATCGTCAATCCTTTCGTTCCGGTGTGTTGCAGGCGCCGCCGCAACCACGGACGGGCACTCGAGCTCACGCTACCGAGTGGAGGTATCGGGGAGATTTCACCGGCGCAAAATGCTCGCGCCGCAGCGCGTTAGCGCCGGTCATCCACGCTGACGACCTTGGCGCTCCACGGGCACCAGCGCAGGTTCTTGCTCAGCCAATCCGCCTTGTTGGCCTGGATGTAGGACGGAACCGCATCGCAGATCTCGCTGGTGAAGTCGGCGAAGCTGGCGTAGACCGGGTCGAGGTGAAAGCTCCACTTGCCATCGCACTCGGTGCCGTCGAGGACCTTGAACGAGGGCACGCGGCGCTCGCCCGCGGCCAGGAGACGCTTGGCCTCGTCGATGAACGCGGGCGTGGTCACCCAGGTGGTGTAGCGCTCGGCCGCGCGGTCGGCGTTCTCGATGGTCACCATGGCGCCACCCTTGCGGCTCGCGCAGTCGGCCTTGATGGGGCTGGGCGGCGTGGTCGTGGTGCAGTCGCGCAGCGAGTCCTCGCGGTAGTAGCGCACCGACTGCGCGTCGACCTGCTTGGGGAACTTGACCAGCACGTAGGGCAGCTCGGGCAGCGAGTGCACGTCGCAGCCGGCGCCGGGCGACTCGAACGCGGTGACGATCTCGAGGCGATGGTTGCGCTTCGAGTAGTCGATCGACAGCAGAGAGGCGCGGTGGCCGTCGGTGGACTGCATGCCGGCGGAGTAGTAGACGACCCACTCCTTGCTCCAGTTCACCTTGCTGGTGGTGTGGCCGAAGTAGCTGGCGAAGGCGGCCGACGACTTGAACACCTTGCGCACCGGCCGCGAGGTCGGCACGTCGATCTGGTCGTCCTCGACGGGCGCGAAGGCCAGCCCGACCTGGTCGGTGGCGACATCGAGCGCCTCGACGGAGGCGGCGGTGCTGTCGTCCTCCACGGTCAGCTCGTCGGAGCAGGCGGACAGGGACAGCGAAGCAGCGGTCAGGAACAACGTCTGGATCAGGAGGCTACGGGGTTTCATGATGCCGCGCCCCTAAGCAAGCTCCGGGCCGTACGCGAATCCGGGCACTTGCCTCCCGACGCTGTCCGGAATTCGGACGCTCGTGGAAGCTGGTGGAGCCATCCAAGTCGGGGCTTTCGAACGTGCCACCGACGGAGGCTATAGTCGGGCCCATGGCGCGGAAAGAGTCGGCAGGGACGCTCTTGTGGCGACGGTATGCCGGCGTACTCGAAGTACTCATCGTCCATCCGTCGGGCGCGTACAACCGCAAGGCGCCCTGGAGCATCCCCAAGGGTGAGGTCGATCCGGGCGAGGAGCTGGAGGCGACCGCGCGGCGCGAGACGCTCGAGGAGACCGGTGTGCAGGCGGGCGAGCTGGTCGCGCTCGGCTTCATCGACTACGTGAAGAGCCGGAAGCGGGTGTACGCCTTCGCCGGCCCGGCGCCGGCAGAATGTGACGCGCGTTGCGCCTCGTGGGAGATCGACCACGCCGAGTTCGTGCCGCTGGATCGTGCGCAGGAGCTCTTGCATCCCGACCAGCGCGTGTTTCTCGAGCGGCTGGCGGCTCGCATGGCCGGGTGATCACCCGATTGACGGATCGCTGACCGACGCGCGACCGTGCGCGCCGCATGCCGTACAGCTGCCGTCGCGCGTCGAGAGTGTTGTTCCTGGTGCTGGGTCTCGCGTCGACGGCCTGTCCGGGAGGAGGCTCGGCCAGCACCGACGCAGGCCGCCTGGACGCGGCTCCGCCGCCCGACGCACCGACGGTGCCCGACGCGGCGCCGCCGATGGCGTCGGGGCATGCGGGAGCGGCGCTGGTGCCGGCAGGCGCGGCGGCGGCGAGCCAGAGCTACCGCTTCGTCGGCACGCTGTCGGCGGGTGGGCCGGCGGCGACGACGCAGCACACGGTGCAAACCGGCGTGGCGGGAGCCACGCAATGAGGAGACCCAGGATGCGCATGCTGAGGTGGCTCGTGGTCGTCGGAGTCGTCATGGGAGCCGGGGCAGGCTCGGCGCGGGCGGCGGCACCGCCGCTCCTGCTCAACGAAGCGGGGCGGCTGTTCAACGCCGATGGGAGTGCGGTCACTGGCCAGGTGCACATCGTGTTCGCGTTCTACGGCGCGGGCACGGGTGGCACGCCGCTGTGGAGCGAGAGCCACGACGTGCTGCCCGACGACGGCTTCTTCGTCGAGGCGCTCGGGCGCACCACGCCGCTTCCGGCCGCGCTGTTCGACGGCGCGCCGGTGTACCTGGGCATGACCGTGGGCAGCGACGCCGAGATGGTACCGCGCCAGGAGGTGCTCAGCGTGCCCTACGCGCTCGTGGCCGGCGACGCCATCGGTGACGTGCACCCGACGACGGTCACGGTGAACGGGCAGCTGGTGATCAACGCGCAGGGGCACTGGGTCGGGGATCCCACGGGCCTGGTCGGGCCGGTGGGTCCGGTCGGGCCCGTCGGTGCGGTCGGGCCGGTCGGTGCGGTGGGGCCGATGGGTCCGGTCGGGCCCGCGGGCGCCGTGGGTCCAGCCGGCGAGGCGGGTGCGCCGGGCCTGCGCGGCTTTCCCGGTCCGCAGGGCGAGCTGGGGCCCGTAGGGCCTCTCGGCCCGGTGGGACCGAGCGGTGCGCGCGGCTTCCCCGGGCCGGTCGGCGAGATCGGCCCGATGGGTCCGATGGGTCCGCAGGGCGACGTCGGCGTGATGGGTCCGATGGGGCCGGTGGGACCGTTCGGTCCCGCGGGCTCGACCGGCGATACGGGGCCGATGGGCCCGATGGGTCCGCAGGGCGAGGTCGGACCGACGGGTTTCCCCGGCCCGCAAGGCGAGATCGGCCCGATGGGGCCGATGGGGCCGATGGGGCCGCAGGGCGAGCTCGGGCCCATGGGCCCGACGGGTTTCCCTGGCCCGCAGGGCGACCTCGGCCCGGTCGGCCCGATGGGTCCGCAGGGCGAGCTCGGTCCGGTAGGTCCGGTCGGTCCGCAGGGCGACGTCGGCGCGATGGGTCCGCTCGGTCCCATGGGTCCACAGGGCGATGTCGGTCCGGTCGGTCCGATGGGTCCGAACGGTCCGGTCGGTCCGCAGGGCGCGAATGGCCCGATCGGCCCGACCGGCGCGAATGGCCCGATCGGCCCGACCGGTGCGAATGGTCCGATCGGTCCGCAGGGGGCGAATGGTCCGATCGGTCCGCAGGGGGCGAATGGCCCGATCGGGCCAACGGGCGCCACCGGGCCGATCGGGCCAACGGGCGCCACCGGCCCGATCGGCCCGACTGGCCCGGCAGGCCCGACGAGCGTCGCGTCCTGTCCGGCAGGCTTCTCGACCGTCCAGCTGGCGCACTCGACCCTCTGCATCGTGCGCGACGCCGTGGTCGGCACCTGGAACGCGGGATCGGCGCGCTGCTACAACAACCAGAGCGGCGCCGAGCTGTGCACGCACCAGCAGATCCGGCGCGCCTGCGTCTCGGGCGGCCTGTCGGCCATCGTCGTGGGCGCCTGGATGGCAGACCGCTACGGCGACGACACCGCCCTGGTCACCAACATCAACGACTGCAACAACTTCGATGCCGTCCTGGCCGCCGGATCCAACTCGACGGCGGGGCAGTATTGCTGCCTGGAGTGGATGAAGTACTGAAATCCCCCACGATTTCGCGCGGATTAAGCTTTCACATAATATTTGTACTACGTGAATTGACAACGTCATATGGCGTGGCCAGACTGTAGGCCATGCGTATGGAACAGATTCACGAGACCATCGATTCGGCTCGCGACTACCGGGGCGCGCTGCTGGCTGACTACCTGCGCCGCGCCTGGGCCGCGCTCGTGCATGCCCTTCATCCGGCTCACGTAGCTAACGGCCGACACTCTTCGCCGCCGTCTGCATCAAACTCCGTCCCGCACCGACAGCACTGAGCGGCATAAAAGCCGCGGTCGTCTTGCACTTGCTTGGGCTCAGGCCCTTGCGAATGGCAACTCCCGACCTACGTTGTCCGACCCGCTAGAGCAGGAGGTGCGGGGCCAACAAGGGAACCACCATGAGCAAGACACTTCAGAACATCGTACACGACGAGCGCATCGACGATTTCGGCGCCACCGCCGCGTCCGCCGCGCCCGACGTCGAGGAGCCGGAAGAAGTCGAAGTCAGCGGCGAGAGCTTCGAGGACGAGAGGCCCGCCGTCGCCACCGAGATCGACGCCGAGCCGGCCCTCGAGGAGCCCGAGGCCCTCGACGTGGACATCGAGCCCACGCCGGCCGCGGCGCGCCGCCCGGTCACGCGTGAGGAGCTGGAGGATCCGCTCGCGCTCTACGCGCGCGAGCTGGCCCGCGCTCCCGCGATGACGCCGCCCGAGGAGCGCGAATCGGCGGCCGCCATCGTGGCGCTGGACCACCTGGTCTGGGAGCGTCTGCTGACCGACGCGCACATCGCGCGCACGGTCCTCGAGGTCATCACGCCCTCGTTCGAGAAGGTGCCGCGCGAGCTGGTCGCGCTGCGCCGCGCGGTAGCCGGGGCGGCCAAGAGCCGGGCCACCAAGGCGGCCAGGGCCGCGCTCGTGCGCGCCGCGCAGCGCTCGGCGCCGCGCCTACGCATCCTCGATCCGGATCGCCACCTGGTCACCGCCGCGACGGCTGCGGCCGAGCGACTGAGCTCGGGCGGCAGCGACGCCGCGCGTGCGCGTGCCCTGTCGTCCATCGCCAAGGCGCGTCGCGCCGCCGACGAGGCGCGCAACGAGTTCGTGCGCCGCAACCTGCGCCTGGTCATGTCGATCGCGCGCCGCTACCGTGTGCACGGCATGCCCCTGCTCGACCTGGTGCAGGAGGGCAACCTGGGCCTGCTCAAGGCCATGGACCGCTTCGACCCCGCGCGTGGCTTCCGCTTCTCGACCTACGCGGTGTGGTGGATCCGCCACCACATCAACCGCGCCATGGCCGACAAGTCGCGCCTGGTGCGCGTGCCCGTGCATCGTCTCGATCGTCACAACCAGATCGAGCGGGCGCGCCGCCGCCTGGTCGGCGAGCTGGGGCGTGATCCGACCCGCGACGAGCTGGCCACGGCCACCGGCCTCGACATCGAGCAGCTGGAGCAGATCGCGTCGATGCGCTTCGAGCGCGTGGTCTCGCTCGACTCGCCGCGCAGCGGCGAGGAAGACGACGACCGTGCGGCGCACGACTGGTTCCAGGATCCGCACGCCGACGGCACGTCGCCGGTCGAGCGGCTCAGCCACGACGTCGACCTCAAGCGTCTGCGTCTGGCCCTGCGCGACCTCAAGCCGGTCGAGGCCGCGGTGCTGACCAAGCGCTTCGGCCTGGGCGACCGCGACGAGCGCACGCTGGCCGACATCGGCGAGGAGCACGGCCTGTCGCGCGAGCGCATCCGTCAGATCGAGCAGCAGGCGCTGGTGCGGCTGCGCAAGGCCATGGCCGAGACGTAGAAAACTGGGCCCGGCCGGGCTAGGGGAAGCTTCCCGCCAGCACCAGGGTCGCGCCGTCGCTGCGCAGGTCGAGCGCCACGTCGGTGCGCGCGCCCTGGGAGCGCGAGCTCGGCCACCACCAGCGCACCGCCGCGCCGATGAGCAGCGCCGAGCCGGCGCCCAGGCCCACGATGGCGAAGGTGCGCCGCTGCTCGGCACGATCGAGCAGGCGCGCGTGGTCGCTGTACCGGTTGGCGTCGGCGGCGGCGGTCACGTCGCTGGAGGAGGCGACGTAGAAGCCGACGCCGACGCCGACCGCGATCAAGCCCGCGGCGGCGAAGGTGTCGCCGAGGGGATCCTTCCAGAACGGACGCGAGGCCGGCCGCGCGTGCTCGTCGTCCGGGCGGGGTGGCAAGGCCGCGGCCCCGGTCCGGGCGGGCGGCTCGTTCTCGGCGGGGGTGAGCGGCGGCGGCGTGGCCGGCGGCGGCGGCTCGTTCGAGGGTTGCTGGCGGGCGCCCTCGGGAGTCGAGCGCAGCGCGACCTCGCACTTGTCGAGGCTGGTGCGTGCGGCCTCGGCGTGCACCGCGGGCGGGTTGTGCTCGAGGAAGCGGCGGTAGAGCACGACCGCGCTGGCGCAGTCGCCCGAGAGGCGCTCGGCCTGCGCCTGGGCGAACAGGATCTCGTTGCGCGGATCGATGGCGAAGGCAGCCTCGAACTCGGAGATGGCGGCCTCGTACTCCTTCATCTTGTAGTACTCGAGGCCGCGCGCGAAGCGTGCCCTGGCCTCGGGCTTGATGGGCGTCGTGTCGCTGTCCTGGCCATGCGCGCGCGCGACCATACCGAGGAGCGCGACGAGGAGACTGATCGACAGCACGATCCGGCGAGTGGCGAGGGCGGCGCGCATGCGGCTCCTTGACGAGCGGTCCAGGGACGTACGACTGCGACTACAGACCCGGTAGCTCCGGTGAATCGGGATCCCAGTTCGGTCCGTGTTGCGGTGCAGTCGAGGGTGTCTGCGCGCCGCGGTGCGGATGGTGCTTCTGCGGCCCGGCGTCGGGCCTGGACGCCGCGTTCGGCGCTGCCGCCGCCGGCGCTGCGGGCGCTGCCTTGGGCGCCGTCGGCGTCGGCGTCGGGGTCGGCGTGGCCACGACGGATGGCGGGGGCGGCGCGGGCGTCTCCGCCGCCGCAGGCACGCGAGCCGGCACGGGAGCCGGAGTCGGCGCGGGCATCGCCGCTGATGGAGCTCCCTGCACCGGCGCCACCGGGGCCGCCGACGGCGTGGGCGGCACGGCGTGACCTCCGCCGCGCGAGAGCATGCCCACGACCGCACCGCCGCCGAGCAGGAGCAGCGCGCACGCGGCGACCAGCAAGCCACGCCCGCGCTTCTCCGCCGCGGTCACGCTGCGCACCGCCGCCATCGCCGAAGCGGGCAGCGCCGCGGTCATCGACGGGGCGCGCGCGGTCACCGGCTTCACGCCCGGGCGTGACGGCTTGGAGATGGTCTTGGCCTCGTCGCCGTGCCCGGCCGCGTGCTCGTGCTCGTGCTCGTGATCGTGCAGCGGCAGGAGGCCGCTCGGCTCCAGCTGCGCCGAGGGCGGCCCGTCGGGCGAGTCCAGGTCGGGCTCGAGCGCCTCGTCGTCAATGAAGTCGACCACCAGCACGCTCGGCTCGTCGTCACGACGCGCCACCGCGCGCACTCCCGGCGCCGGAGCCACGGCGCCGTCGGGCAGCACGGGCGGCGCGGGCATCACCTTGCTGGGCGCCATCATGCGCGTGCCCACGGCGGCGGCATCGGCCCGGGCGGGCACGACCGCGGGCGTGCCGGTGCCCATGACACCGGCAGGCGCTCCCGTGGGCAGCAGCGCCGGCGGCAGCGGGAACAGCTCGTCGAGCAGCTCGGCCACGTCGAGCGTGGACGTCGACAGCTGCTGCTCGCGCGCGAAGGTCTCGAGGTCGCGCTGCAGCTCCATCGCCGTGGGGTAGCGCCGGTCGAGGCCACGCGCGAGCGCGCGCATCACGATCCTCTCCAGGCCCTCCGGATAGTCGGCCCGGCGCGTCTTCGGCGAGGGCGCATCCTGGGTCGAGATCTTGTGCAGCGTGGCCATGTCCGAGTCGCCCTTGTAGAGCTTCGAGCCGGTGGTCAGCTCGAACAGCAGGATGCCCAGCGCGAACACGTCGCTGCGGCGATCGAGCGGCTCGCCCCGGCACTGCTCGGGAGACATGTACGAGATCTTGCCCTTGAGCGAGCCGACCACGGTCTCGGTGGTGTGCGAGGCCGCCTTGGCCACGCCGAAGTCGAGCAGCTTGGACGAGCCGTCGCGGGTGACGATGACGTTCGATGGCGTCACGTCGCGGTGCACGATGCCGAGCGGGCGGCCCATGGCGTCGCGACGCTGGTGCGCGTAGTGCAGGCCGCGGCACACGTCGAGCACGATGGCGACGGCGCAGCCGAGCGGGATGGGCTTCTTGGCCTTCTGCGCGCGCGACAGGAGCGCGCGCACGTCCTCGCCCTGGACGTACTCCATGGCGAAGTAGTAGTAGCCATTGTCCGAGCCGATATCGAAGACCTGGACGACGTTGGGATGGTGCAGCGTCGCGGCCAGGCGCGCCTCGTCGAGGAACATGGAGACGAAGGTTCGATCGGTCGCGTACTGGGGCAGGATGCGCTTGATGACGACCAGCTTCTCGAAGCCTTCGATGCCAGTAGCACTGGCCAGATGGACCTCGGCCATGCCACCCACGGCAAGTGGCTTGAGTAGCTGGTACTTGCCCAGACGCGTCCCGGGCACGAGGGTCGTTGCACGTGCAGAAACCGGGAGACTCACTACTTCCACATCATAAGCGTTACGTGCGCGAGCTCCGTGGATCAATCGGGATTACGCACGTGATTGCCAAAACAATAGTCGTATTGCCGCGTAGAATGGCAGTTTGAATGCGGGAGCATGCTGTGAGCCGTCGGCCTACTGGCCAGGAAGTTGGCTACTGCCAGCGCGCCGGTGCGCGCCAGTTGCAGGCAGGGGTCAGCGTGACTCTGGAAGGGACGCTAGAGCGTGGCTTCGGTCAGCCCGCCGGCCGGTGACAGCACGCCGGTCTTCACGATCGTGGTCGCGCGCAGGCGCAGCCGTCCGGCCCCGCCGCCGCCGCCGCCGGCGTTGTCGTCGCTGCTGATGCCGAGCGCGGCTTCGCCCGGATCACCGCTGCAGGTGGCCAGGCCGCCCGCGCCGCCCGCGCCGCCCGCAGCACCCTCGCCGGCGCGCGCGCCACCGGCGGCGCGCGCGGCGGTCACGCCGCCTGGCAGACCGTTGGCGCCGTGCGCGCCATTGTTGGCACCGGCGCCGCCGCCGCCGCCATTGGCGACCAGCGTGCCGTCGATCTGGACGCGCTTGCCTTCCAGCAGCACGGCGCCACCCGCGCCGCCGCCGCCGCCGCCATCCTCGGTGTTGCCACCGCCGCCGCCGCCGCCAGCCGCGTTGATCACGCCGCCCACGCTCAGCAGCAGCTCGCCGCGCGCCGAGATCTGCAGCGCGCCACCGCCGCCACCCCCGCTGCCGCGCATGCCGCCGCCGCCGCCCGCGCCGCCCGCCGAACCGCCCTGCAGGGGCGACAGGGTCGCGCCGCCACACACGCCACCACCTGTGCCCCCCGGCTGCGGACCGGTCACCGGACCGCGCGCGCCGCCGTTGCCGCCCACGGCGACGTGTCCGCCACCGCCGCCACCGACGTCGCCGAGCAGGTCCACGAAGCCGCCGCCGCACGGTCCGCCACCCATGGGCGTGCCCACCTTGCCGCCGGTGAAGCCGCCCGGGCCAGCCTGGACGGTGTTGCCGGTGCCGCCGCGAAGGTCAATCGAACCGGCGATGTGCACGTCGGTCGCCACCGCGAGCGCGAAGGCAGCCGTGCCCTTGATGCGCACCTGCGCGCCCGCCTCGATCTCCACCGCACCCACGGAGAGCACGCCCAGCGCCGGCGCTCCCGCCGGGTTGAGCGTGACGAACGCCGCACCGCCGGGGCGTAGGTCCGCGCCATCGCTCACGCGCGTGACCGTACCCAGGACGCTGTCGATCTCGACCAGGTTGTCGCTGGCGCGCACCCGCAGCGTGCCGGTGCCCGCGGTCAGGCGAGCGGCGGTGAAGTTGGACGGCGTGTAGTCCACGTACACCTGCGCGTCGGGAGCGCCATCGGGCGGGCCGGCGTCGGCAGGATGCGCGTCGGTGGCGGCGTCTGGATCGTGAGAACCGTCAGGGCTGCCGTCGGCGCGCGGCGGCAGGTTGCCGTCGACGCACTGGCCAGCCAGGTCGCCGGGCGCGTCGCTGGCGTAGCGTCGCCCCGAGTCGCAGGCGGTGTCGGGAGCCGAGCAGAATCCGTTCGATTCGCACGTGCCCGGGCCACTACCGAGGTCGCACTGCGAGCTGGTCTCACATGTGAATGCGGTGCGTGCGACGCATGCGGTGAGGAGCAGGGCCAGGCAAGCGATGAGCCGCAAGGGCAGGAGCGCTGAGTGGCTGAGCACGGATGGCACCAGCATCCAGCGATTACGGAATTTGCCTCACCCGTCAATCGAAATGAAATCGGTTATGGCGTGCACACGATCATGGTCAGTGTGATCGCCATATGGGAATGCCGCTCTGGAGAGCGAAAGGGGGGATCAATTGGGTGCAGAGGTCATCAGCTCGGCGCAACGCTCGCCGATCATCATGCTCGGCGCGTTGGTGTTGCCGCCGGTGATGCTGGGCATGATCGACGCGTCGGCGACTCGCAGGCCCTCGATGCCGCGCACGCGCAGCGATGGATCGACGACGGCGCGCTCGTCCACGCCCATGCGACATGTACCCACCGGGTGGTAGACGGTGTGGATGCGGTTGGGCAGCTCGGCGGCGATGGCGGCCTCGGAGGCGAACTCGGGACCCGGGTGCAGCTCCCCCGAGACCACGTCGGTGAGGCCGCGGCTGGCCATGACCTCGCGGATCATCTTGATGCCCTCGAGGAGCAGCCGGCGATCCTCCGGTTGCTCGAGGAAGTGCGGATCGATGTGGGGCGCAGCGCTCGGGTCGCTCGAGGTCAGGCGGACCTCGCCGCGGCTCTTGGGATAGATGAGCGTGGGCATGACCGTGAGCGCCGGCCGGTGGTCGACCTTGGCGCGCACCGGCTTGTCCTGGTTGGGCGAGGGGTAGGACCAGGGCAGACAGTGGATCTGGATGTCGGGAACGGCGGGCCGCGCCACGCTCGAGCGCACGAAGCCCATGGCCTCGAACACGGTGCGCGCGAACCAGGTGTTGCCCTTCCAGGCCTCGGCGATCATGCCGCTCAGGAAGTGGAACGCGGTGCCGCGGTGGACCGCCGTGGGGGCGAGGAAGGTGAGCGGCACGAACAGATGATCGTGCAGGTTCTTGCCCACGGGCAGGTCGGCCACCGACTCGATGCCGAGCGCGCGCAGCTCGTCGGCCGGGCCGACTCCGGAGAGCATGAGGATCTGCGCCGAGCCGATGACGCCCGCCGAGAGCACGACCTCGCGGCGCGCGCGGACGATCTTGCGCTGGCCGCGCTCGATCAGCTCGACGCCCACGGCGCGGCCCTTCTCGATGATCACGCGCGACACGGTGACGCCGGTCTGGACGCGGAAGTTGGGCCGCTCGAGCGCCGGATGCACGTAGGCCTCCGACGAGCTGAAGCGCAGGCCGTCGCGCGCGTTCATCTGGCAGGTGCCGATGCCTTCCTGCGACGCGCCGTTGTAGTCCTCGAGCACGGGCACGCCCAGGGTGTCGGAGATGGCCTGGATGAGCGCCGAGGTGGCCGGGGTCACGTCGCTGGCCGCGGTGACCCGGATGGGCCCGCCCGCGCCGCGGTACTCGTTCGCGCCCGGGGCCCAGTCCTCGAGACGCTTGAAGCAGCGCAGCGCGTCGTTCCAGCCCCAGCCGTCGCAGCCCTCGGCCGCCCAGTCGTCGTAGTTCTGCTTGTTGCCGCGCACGTAGACCATGCCATTGATGGCGCTCGAGCCGCCCAGCACGCGCCCGCGCACGTAGGGGATGCGCCGGCCGGCGCCGTTCGCCTGCGGGGCCGTGTAGTAGCCCCAGTCGAAGCGCTTCTTCACCTTCGGCTCGGTGTGGATGATCGAGACCATCCCGGGGATGGTGCACAGCTTGGTGCGGTCGGAGCCGCCCGCCTCGAGCAGGAGGACCTCGCAGTGCGGGTCCTCCGAAAGACGGCTGGCGATCACGCCCCCCGCCGAACCTGCACCCACCACGATGTAGTCGATCTCGGCGGCTTCGAAGTCAGCGTCGGCCATACGTGCTCCTCTCCTCGAAGGCGGAGCATATGCCCACTCACTGACGAATGTCAGCCAAATTTCAGCCGCGTGTCCGCCGGCCGTCGCTGCGGCAAGACGAAGTCAGCGCCGACGGTTGGACGCGAACTCGAGGCCCAGGCCGCCGGGGCCCTTGACCGACGGCCGCCTCTGCCAGGTCACGACCACGGGCACGCCGTCCTTGCTGCCCTGGCGCGCGAGCGCGCCGCGCACTCCCGGCGCCACTGGCACGGAGGTCTCGAAGAACACGCCACCCAGGCCGATGTCGCGCGCGGTGCCGCGCAGGACGACCTCGTCGAGCTCGAGGCGTGCGTCGACGAACACGGGCACGCGCGCGCCGGTCTCGCGGCGCTCGCCGGCCAGACCCAGGCGAGAGAAGAACTGACGAATGGATCCCATGGGGCCACGGTACGAGCGCTCGCGGCGGGGGACAAGAAAACCGCCCGGATGGACGGCGCTAGTTGCGCGCGCCCGGCGCCTTCGCCCTGGCGGGCACGAAGCTCATGGCCCGTTCGGCCAGCGCGGTGATGGTCAGCGACGGGTTGACGCCCGGGTTGGCGCTGATGGCGCTGCCGTCGATGACGTAGAGCCCGTCGTAGCCGAAGACCCGGTGGCGGTGATCGATGACGCCTTCGGCCGCCGATGCGCCCATGCAGGCGCCGCCCAGGATGTGCGCGGTGGTCGGGGTGCCCAGCAGCGTCTCGGTGAACAGGGTCGAGACCACGCCGCCCACCTTTTCGGCGAAGCGGCGCGCCAGGTCGGTGGCCTCGGCCATGAACGCGGTGGGCGCGGGCGTGCCCGGCTCCAGGCGACTGACCAGGCCGCGGCGGAAGCCGGTCAGGGCGCTGCGACCCAGGCGCAGCGCCAGGGTGCCCTCGAGCGTGCGCATGTAGAGCAGGATCTGGCTCGAGCGCGAGAAGTCCTTCACCGCCAGCGCGCGCGCCCAGCGGCGCGGCTCGCGCAAGAGGCTGCCCACCGCGCCAGCGACGCGGCCGAGCGTGCTGCCGCCCGGGGCGTGCGGCAGGGTCAGGGTGCGGAAGAAGCCCGAGCCGGCGCCGTAGCGCACCGGCTCGACGTGGCTGTGCTCGTCGGTGTTGAGGATGGACGTGATGGCCACGCCCTTGGAGAAGTCCTCGTCCGAGTCGGGCGCGATGACGCCGATGAGCGCCTCGTTGTTGGTGCGCACGAAGTCGCCCACGTGATCGGACAGGTGGGGCAGGCCGTGCGTGTCCTCCTTCATGGCCAGCAAGAGCGGCACCGTGCCCATCACGCCCCCGGCGAAGATGACCTGCGCGGCCAGGAGGCGCGCGGGCGGTGCGTCGCCGATACTGGCGCGGGTCTCGAGCACGTAGCCGCCGCCCATCTGCGCGCGCACCGCGGTGACCTCGGTCTCGGCCTGGACGACCGCGCCGCGCCGCTCGGCCAGGTACAGGTAGTTCTGATCGAGCGTGTTCTTGGCGCCCACGCGACAGCCGGTCATGCACGCGCCGCAGCCGGTGCAGCCCACGCGCGCCGGGCCCTCGCCGCCGAAGTAGGGATCGGCGACCTCTTGCCCGGGCGTGCCGAAGAAGACCGCCACCTCGGTGGGGTGGAAGTCCTGCTCGCGCCCCAGGTCACGCGCGATGTCCTCGAGCACGCGGTCGCCCGGCGTGGTCATGGGGTTGGTCACGCTGCCCAGCATGCGTCGCGCGGTGGCGTAGTGCGGCTCGAGCTCGCGCTTCCAGTCGGCCAGGCCGGCCCACGAGGCCGAGGCGAAGAATGGCTCGCCCGGCGTGGGCAAGGTGTTGGCGTAGACCAGCGAGCCGCCGCCCACGCCCACGCCGTGCAGGATGGTGACGTGGCGCAGGAAGGTCATCTGGAAGATGCCGCGCAGGCCCAGCTCGGGCTGCCACAGCCAGCGCTTGACGTCCCAGTTGCTGGCGGCGAAGTCGTGCTTGTCCCAGCGCTTGCCCTTCTCGACCACCAGCACGCGGTAGCCCTTCTCGGCCAGCCGCAGCGCCGAGACGCTGCCGCCGAACCCCGAGCCGATGATGACGAAGTCCCAGCGTTCCCCCATGGGAGGAGGATACGCCTCAAAGGCCGCCTACGCCGAGCCGGCGCGCCAGGCGGCCGGGTCGATGCCCTCGCGCTCGAGCCAGCGGTAGACCTGCTTGCGATCCTTGCCGTAGAAGTCGGCGACCAGCTGCACGTTGCCGCGGAACTGTGCCAGCACGCGCTCGAGATCCTCGCGCGCGGGCGGGAACTTCTGCAGGCCCAGCTGCAGGCCCAGCGGCAAGGCCTGCTCGGCCGACACCGCGGCGGCGTCGCCGCGCTCGGGGCCGCGCGCGCGCACGCGCGTGCCCAGCGCCTCGGGCAGGTGCTCGAGGCGCAGCGCGTCGGAGCGCTGTGCGCGCACCGCGGCGGCCAGCAGCACCTGGCGCAGCTCGCGCACGTTGTAGGGCCAGTCGTGCAGCAGCAGCGCCTCGGCCGCGCCGGGCGCGAGCGGACGCCCGATGGTGCAGGTCAGCATGATGCCCTCGGCCAGGCGCAGGATGTCCTCGCGGCGCTCGCGCAGGGGCGGCACGGCGAAGGTCCAGCCGGCCAGGCGCGCCAGCAGATCGGCGCGGAAGCTGCCCTTGGCCACGTCGGCGTGCAGGTCGCGGTGGGTCGCGGCGATCACGCGCACGTCGACGCGCTTGGCCGCGCTGGTGCCGACCGGACGGATCTCGCCCGTCTCCAGCGCGCGCAAGAGCTTGGCCTGCAGCGGCGCCGGCAGCTCGCCCACCTCGTCGAGGAACAGGGTGCCGCCGTCGGCGGCCGTGAACAGACCGTCGGTGCGCGCGGCCGCGCCGGTGAAGGCGCCGGCGATGTGCCCGAACAGCTCGCTCTCGGCCACGCCCTCGGCGATGGCGGCGCAGTTGACCGCGACGAAGCGGCCGCGCCGGCCGCTCTGCTCGTGGATCTGCTCGGCGACCAGCTCCTTGCCCACGCCGGTCTCGCCCAGGATGAGCACGCTGGTGGCCCGGCGCGCGATCAGCTCGATGTCGCCGCGCACGCGCTGCATGGCCACGCTGTAGCCGAGCAGGGTGGCGCTCTCCGGGCGCAGCATCTCGTCGATGCGCATCTCGGTGTCGACGAACAGCAAGAGCGACGAGCCCACGCGGATGACGCTGCCGTGGCGCAGCTCGGCGCGCGCGCAGGCGCGGCCGTCGACGTAGAGCCCGTTGCGGCTGCCCAGATCGGTGATGGTGCAGGTCGTGCTGCCCGCCCCGTGCTCGACGCGGGCGTGCGCGCGCGAGGCCTCGCGATCGGGGACGTGCAGGCCGTTCGGGCCCGGGTCACGCCCGATGAGCAGCGGCTCGTCGCCCAGGGTGACCAGGTTGCGCGACGCGGCGTCGGGCGAGTAGGCCAGGAAGAGCTGGCGCACGCGTCCGTGCACGACGCGCGGGTGATCGGTACCGGAGATGGTGAAATGGCCACGATCGGGAGTGTCGAGACTGCTTGTCATGGGCTCCGGCTCGGCGTCGCGTCCGTCAACATAGCGCTTCGCGACCGTCGGTGAAAATGCCAAAGACGGTTGTCATCGACTGGCACGCTGCGTGGTTGCTGAGCGCGGCCTGCCCAGCCTCTCAATGCTCGATCAGATTCTCGACGTACGAGATGTCATGATCCTCGGGCACGACCAGCGGCACGTCGCGGCGTACCGCCATCTCGGGGTTCTCGAAGTGGATCACGTGCCTGCCCGGGCTCAGCTCGACGGTCTCGGGCGTCTCGTGCAGGGTCGCGTCGGCGTCGATGGTGAAGCGCGCCCACGGCCGCGCGCCCAGGGTGACCTTGCGGCGCGTCGCCTGGGTGCCGGCGTCCCAGGCCGGGCGCGGACGCGGCGTGGGCACCGGCCGGCGCGGCGCCGGCGCGGCGGCGGGCGCGGGCGGGGCT
>OBEQ010927141.1_pt1 | contig 31790 bp, 27 predicted proteins | sample 1670901 | NCBI WGS metagenome assembly OBEQ01 (sample SAMEA104232315, study PRJEB22302) | groundwater metagenome | biome: forest; feature: aquifer; material: groundwater | place: USA | collected 2011-08-07 | depth 5.4 m | reverse complement strand
TTTTTGACATGTATTCTGTACATCCGGGCCTGAATAAACCGCGCTTAATCGGCAATATTATTGCCAAAACAAATCTGCCAGAGAAGGAAATTATCGTTGGTTTTGAAAATCACGGAGGGAGGACATATTTGGGAAAAAATGTGCAACCTTTTGCCCAAGTTATCAAAGGCTTTGGAAATAATGGCGAAGATGGGACGGAGGGTGTTATTTACAAAAACGCAATTGGCTGCTATTTTCATGGACCACTTCTGCCTAAAAATCCAACCATTGCCGACTATTTAATCCAAAAAGCAGTTGCCGTAAAATACAACAAGCAAATTAAGTTATCAAATCTTGATGATACTTTTGCGGCTCAAGCCCGACAAACAATTCAGCAAAGTATAATATAATCTACTTATTATGAAAAATAAATCTTCCCTTTTGAAAAAAGATATTCTACATTTGGCTAAACTTGCCAATTTAAAACTCAGCGGCGTAGAAATTACTAAATATGAAAAACAATTTAAACAAACTTTAGATTATATTGATAATTTAGATAAACTCAAAACCGACAAAATCCCGACTACTGATCACGTTGTAAACTTAACCAATGTTACCTTCGATGATGGCAAGCCAAATGTTAGAGGTTTAACTCAAGAACAGGCTTTAACAAATACAAAAAAAAAGGGAAGAGGTTATTTTGTCGTTCCAAAAGTCTTATGAAACTTCTAGGAAAATCCCTCACAGAACTTAAAACGCTAGTTGAAAAAAAGGAAGTTTCCTGCGAGGAAATATTCGAATATTTCTCAAAAAGGGTAAAAAAATATAATAATGGTTTAAATGCCTTTCTGACAATTCAAGAAAATGAGGTTAAAAATACGCTACCTGTGGCGTTTAAAGACAATTTTTGCACGAAAGACATTTTAACAACAGCTTCATCAAAAGTGCTTGATAAATATATTCCTCCATATAACGCGACCGTTGTCGAAAGACTGTTAAATACAGGCTATTTTGTCCAAGGGAAAACGAATATGGACGCTTGGGCACATGGCGCTTCTACCGAAACCTCAGACTATGGAAACACAAAAAATCCTTGGGATCACGCGCGGTATCCAGGAGGTTCGTCAGGAGGCTCAGCCGCAGCAGTTGCTGCTTATCTTACTCCAGTGGCTATCGGTTCAGATACAGGCGGCTCTATACGACACCCGTCTTCCTGGTGCGGTGTGGTAGGATTGAAACCAACCTACGGACGAGTTTCTCGCTATGGCGTTATTGCTATGGGATCTTCTCTAGATTGTCCAGGACCAATGTCCCTTTTCGTAGAAGACATCGCACTAATTATGCAAGCAATTGCAGGTAAAGATTCATATGATGCCACAACCGCGTCAATAAAGGTGCCAAATTATTTCAAGTCTCTTACTCAACCACGAAAACTCCGTATCGGCGTTCCTGAGGATTATTTCGAAGGCGTTGATGAACAAATTAAAAAAAAAGTGGATCGTTGTATTGATAGGCTTAAAAAAATGGGGCATGAGATAAAAAAAGTTAAACTGCTTTCTCCCAAATATGCAATTTCTGTGTACACCATACTGCAACGAGCTGAAGTTTCCTCCAACCTTGCCCGCTATGATGGAATTCGTTATGGAAATGATAGGACTTACTTTGGAGAAGAGGCGAAACGAAGAATAATGCTTGGAACATATGTTCTCTCACACGGTTATTACGATGCCTATTATAAAAATGCCCAAACAGTACGTACAGTAATAATTGAGGATTTTAAACGAGTTTTTAAGGACGTTGATATAGTTGTTGGGCCAAATACACCTGTTACTGCCCTGAAGATTGGAGAATTTGCCAAATACCCTTTCTTTGGTGAACTAATGGACCAGTTAAACGAACCAGCTTCGGTAGCTGGAATACCAGCATTAAGCGTACCAGTTGGTTTAGATAAAAATAATCTTCCCATTGGTATGCAGATTATAGGCAACTATTTTGATGAAGAAACAATTTTAAATGCAGCTTACCAAATCCAAAAAGAAACAGACTATTTTGGAGTTACAAAAAAAAATCTGGAAAAATACCCAGACTAATATGGATAAATATCAACCAGTTATCGGTTTAGAAATCCACGTGGAGCTTAAAACAAAGTCAAAGATGTTTTGCCAATGCAATGCCAATTATTTTGGCAAAGAGCCAAATACTCAGACTTGTCCTGTCTGTTTGGGCCTTCCGGGAGCTTTACCTGTTCCTAATAAGAAAGCAGTAGAATATTGCCAGATGATTGGAGCGGCCCTAAACTGCCAACTGGCAACACAGTCGAAATTTGATAGGAAGCACTACTTCTATCCAGATCTGCCTAAAGGTTATCAAATAAGCCAATATGACGAGCCGTTCTGCACAAAAGGACAAATTGAAATTAGTGAAAAAAAAATTGGAATAACCAGAGTTCATATGGAAGAAGATACGGGAAAATTGATTCACGACGTTGAGGAAACCTTAATTGATTTCAATCGCTCTGGCGTTCCTTTGGTTGAGATAGTCACAGAGCCAGATTTTGATAACGCAGCAGATGTAAAATTTTTTTTAGAAGAACTACAAGTAATAATCCGCTATCTTGGCGTATCCGATGCGGATATGGAAAAAGGCAGTATGCGACTTGAACCAAACATCTCACTTAAATTGAAAGGTGAAAAAAACTTACCCAAATATAAGGTAGAAGTTAAAAATATCAATTCTTTTAATTTTGTAAAAAAAGCAGTTGAGTATGAAATTATTAGACAAAGCCAGCTGCTGGAAAAAGGCAAAAAGCCCGAACAAGAGACCAGAGGCTTTAATGAAAACAAAGGTATAACAATTTCTCAAAGATCTAAAGAGTATGCTCATGATTATCGCTATTTCCCTGATCCAGACATTCCTCCGCTTGAGTTTGCAGGGGAATATTTAAGCAAGCGTAAGGGGAAATTGCCCGAATTACCGACTCAGAAGATGGCCAGATACGTCAAAAAGCTTGGATTAAGGCAGCAGGATGCTTTTATTTTAACCAGAAGCAAGACTCTTGCAGACTATTTTGATGATCTTTGTTCCAGGCTGCGCGGGAAGGAGCAGCAAGTTGCCAATACTATTGTCAATAAAAAAATACAAACTAATTTAACCGTGGAGGAATTTATTAAGGAATTCAACAGTATGACGCGGATTTCAACAGTAACTGATGAACAAATGAAAAAAGTAGTAGAAGAAGTTATCAAAAAAAATGCAAAAGCTATCAAAGATTATACATCCGGAAAAGAAAATGTCCTCATGTTTCTGGTGGGTCAAGTAATGAGAGAACTTAAAGGACAAGCAGATGCTAAGAAAATCAGAGAGGAGCTTCAGAGAAGGCTAAAATAAGGCTTCAAATTAGCTTCGTTTTCAGTTAAAATACAGTATGTCTTTTGTGCATCTACATAGCCACTCTGAATATTCATTACTAGACGGAATGGCCAGAATGGATGAAGCTCTTGCAAGAGCCAGGGAGATGGGCATGCCTGCTTTGGCTATTACCGACCATGGCAATTTGTACGGAGCTTTCAAGTTCTTTATTAAAGCCAAAAATGCCGGAATTAAGCCGATTATTGGAGTAGAAGCTTACAAGGCAAAAAAATCCCGTTTTGATAAACAACCAGGAATAGACAAGGACCAAAATCACCTCATTCTGCTTGCTAAAAACTTGCAAGGTTATAAAAATCTTTTAGAGATAGTCACAGAATCATATTTGCAAGGATTTTATTACAAGCCAAGAATAGATTTTGAACTCCTAAAAAAATATAGTGAAGGTTTAATCGCTCTATCGGGTTGTTTAAGCGGTGAGATTTCAGAGTTGATAATGCAGAACCAAATGACGCAGGCAGAAAAAATACTAAAACAATATTTAGAAATATTTGACAGGAATTTTTATTTAGAAATACAAAGGCACCCACAGTTAAAACATCTTGACCAAGTTAATCCAGAAATTATTAAACTGTCGCGTAAATTTGGTGTTCCAATAGTTGCAACAAATGACGTGCACTACCTTGAACCCGACGATGCTTATGCTCAGGAAATAATGCTTTGCATACAAACGCAAAGAACAATAGTTGAAAAAAATAGGCCTTTATCAATGTTGAGCGTACCAGACTTTTACCTTAAGTCTCCGGCGCAGATGAAGGGTACATTTATTGATTTACCAGAAGCAGTAGATAACAGCCTTAAAATTGCAGAACAATGCAATGTTGAGATTCCTTACGGAAAATTTATTCTGCCTAATTTTAAAACTCCAGGCAATATTTCAGCCGATGAGTATTTGAAAAAACTTGTTTTTGCCAGAAAAAATAGGCTTAAAAATGCTACAGAGCAGGATGTTATAGATAGAATTAATTATGAACTGCAAATTATTTCAAAAAAGGGATACTCCACCTACTTTCTCATAGTGCAAGACTTTGTTAACTGGGCCAAGGAACATGAGATTGCGGTTGGGCCTGGAAGAGGCTCCGTGGCAGGATCATTAGTGGCCTACGTTCTTAAAATCACGGACATTAACCCTTTGGAATATACATTGCCTTTTGAAAGATTTATGAACCCCGACAGACCCACGCCTCCAGATATCGATATAGATTTTGCCGATATCAGAAGAGATGAGGTGATTGATTATGTAAGAACTAAGTACGGTAACGACAAAGTAGCTCAAATTATTACTTTTGGCTCAATGGAAGCTCGGCTTGCCGTACGAGATGTGGCCAGAGCTTCGGGCCTTTCTTATGGGCAAGGCGATAGACTTGCCAAAATGATTCCCCCTGGTAAGCAGGGTTTTCCTATGACTATAGCCCAAGCCTTGGAGGAATCCCCAGCCTTGAAGCTTGCCTATCAGACAGAAGAGGACACAAAAAAAGTTCTGGATATTGCAAGAAAAGTGGAGGGTCTTCCAAGGCATGCTTCAACGCACGCTGCGGGAGTAGTCATCTCAGATAAAAAACTCACGGAATATGTTCCGCTGCAACGGGAAACTACAGAAGGCAAGATTATTACTCAGTATGATATGTATAGTCTGGATTTGAATGCAGTGTCAGGTAATCAAGCAATCGGTCTTTTAAAGATGGATTTTTTAGGCCTTAGGAATCTGACGATACTTGAGGAGGCTTTAAATTACGTTAATAAGTCCTCCGGGAAAAAAATTGATATCCACGATGTACCACTTGATGATACCAAAACTTTTGATTTAATCAGTCGAGGTGAAACTATTGGTGTTTTTCAAATCGAATCTCCAGGCATGAGGAGACTGGCTAAAGATCTCAGACCCACTAAATTAAGCGATATCATTGCTATGGTAGCTTTATTTAGACCCGGTCCCATGGAGCTTATACCAAGTTTTCTAACTGGCAAGCAGAACCCAGGTGGAGTCAAATATCTGCACCCTGATTTGAAGCCAATACTGCAGGAAACCTATGGGGTACTGGTCTATCAGGAACAGATCATGGAAATTGCCAACAAGCTTGCTGGTTACACTATGAGTCAGGCAGATAATTTACGTATGGCTATGGGAAAAAAGAAAAAAACTTTGATGAAAATCGAGAAAGAAAAGTTTATTCTTGGTTGTCTGAACAATAAATATTCAAAGATTCTAGCTGATAAAATCTTCAACTTTATTGAAAAATTTGCAGCCTATGGTTTCAACAAGCCTCATTCCGCCTCCTACGCGTTGATTGCCTACTGGACTGCATATGTAAAGGCTAATTATCCGGTGGAGTTTATGACTGCGCTGCTTACGGCAGAACTGCAAGGTATAGCCGGTCCGCAGCGAGAAATAAAAATGGCCCAAACCTTAGAGGAATGTAGACGCATGAAAATAAATATTCTACCTCCCAATATTAATAAATCAATTTACAATTTTAAAATAGAGGAAGATTCGGTACGGTTTGGCTTATCTGCAATAAAAAATGTCGGTCAGGCAGCAGTGGAAAATATTTTATTAGCCCGTGATAAAGGCGAATTTAAAAGTTTTAAAGACTTTCTGTTTAGAATTGATTTAAGAAAAGTAAACAAGAAAACAGTAGAAAGTTTGATTAAAGCCGGAGCTTTCAGTGATTTCGCAAACAAGGCCACTCTTTTGACAAATTATCCAAAGCTCGTTGTTGAAATGAATGTATTAAAACAGGATCAGCACATGGGGCAATTTGGACTTTTTACAGATAGTTCTGCGTCACTTAATTTAAAAGATAACTTTAATCAGGTTGAAGAATTTAGTGAAGACGAAATTTTTCTAATGGAGAAGGAAATAATTGGCTTTCTAATTAATAAAAATCCATTAGCTAAATTTAAAACAATAATTGATAAAAAAGCCTCCAAAAAAATTGGTGAAATAACAATGGATGATACAAATAAAAGTCTCATTCTTGTTGGAATTGTTAGTGGAAAAAAAATAGTTAAAACCAAAAAAGACAATAATGACATGGCTTTTATTTCATTATTTGATGAAACGGGATCAGTAGAGATAGTTGTTTTTCCAACCTTATATAAAAAACTTGCTGATCTTTTTTATATTAATCAAGTGATAATTTTTAAAGGTAGAGTCTCAGAGAAGGAGAGTAAGCTTTCTCTCATTTTGGAAAATGCAACTAAGTTAAACTAAAACTCAATGAGCCACATTAAAATAAATAAGAGCTTAGATTTGGTTTTTCACAAGAAGAATAACTCAAAAGGTGAGTATAAGTCTTCCAATAAAAAAAAATATAATCCCTTTCAATATTTTAAATTCGACATAGGTATTTATTTATTGTTTCCTCTTTTAATTGGAGTTTATATCGGTTATAATGTTGATTTGAGACTTAAGACACGACCAACATTTACAATCTTTTTTTTAGTTCTGGGAACGCTAAGTTCATTTTATAATCTTTGGAAGTTAACTAAAGAATAATTAAGATTAAATGTTACGCATAAGCTTAAAAGCAGAAAAAATAACTACTTTATTCGGTTTGCCGGTAACAAATACGTTGTTGACGTCTGTCATAGTTTTGATTCTAGTTTTCATCATTGGTATTTTTTATAAAAGATCTTGTGAGAAGGAAAAAAGGAATACGTTTTTTTATCTTATAACAATTAGTTTGAAATTAGTTTATAATCTCTTTGAGTCAATTTTAGGAGAAAGAATTGATTTCTTCTTTCCCTTACTGGGAGCATTTTTCTTTTTTATTATAATTCATAATGAACTGGGTCTCTTACCAGGTTTTGGTAGTATTTTAATCAAAGTAAAAGAAAGCATTCAACTAGTTCAAGTGCCTCTACTTAGGGGCGCTACTACTGACTTAAATACCACATTGGCTTTGGGTTTAATTTCTGTCATCTTTGCTCAGTATGCTGGCATAAAATTTCTTGGAACTGGGGGATTTTATAAAAAGTTTTTTAACTTTAGCAATGCTACTGCTTTTTTTGCTGGTATAATGGAAACCATTCAGGAATTTTCAAAGGTAATAGCTTTTACTTTCCGACTTTTTGGAAATATTTTTGCAGGGGAAGTAGTAATTCTAATAATGGCATTTCTAATGCCAGTATTGTTATCTTTTCCTTTTTTACTTTTTGAAATTTTCATAGGTTTTATCCAGGCTGTTGTTTTTGCAATGTTATCAGCAGTTTTTTTCAGTTTGGCAATCGAGAAAGCTCATTATTAAATTTTTCCGTTTTTTAACGGATTGGAGGAGGTGAGGCTAGAATGTCACCAGAAGCAGCAAAATTATTAGCTACAGCTTTATCAATCGGACTTGGAGTGATTGGACCGGGCATTGGTATAGGAATTGTGGCTGGTAAAGCCGTAGAGGCTCTAGGCAGAAATCCTGAAGCAGAAGGTTCAATCAGAGCAACAATGATTTTGGGAATAGCCTTTACAGAAGCATTGGCAATTTTTTCTCTAGTTATATCATTATTAATTAGATTTACCTAAGGAAGAATGGAAAATCTTGGCCTTGACGTAAAATTATTAATTGCGCAGGTAATTAATTTTGCTTTATTTTATTTTATTTTTAAACGCTATTTTTCCAAAGCCTTTAAAAACTACTTGGAAAAGGAAAAAAATAAGGACGTTGCCAGGGAAAAATTACTAAAGCAGGCACAAAAAAAAGATGAAGAAATGATCAGGGGAGAGCAAGAATTTAAGCAAAAAATTAAAAGACAGACAGAAGCGGCTTTGGCCCAAGCCGGAAAAGAAGCAGAGCAACTTAAACAACAGATCTTAGAAGAGGCAGCCAATGAGGCTGAAGAAATTAAAAAAAGGGCAAAAAAGCAAATAGAACAAGAACGCTCAACTCTGTTTCAGGAGGCAAAAGAAAAAATAACCAAATTAAGTTTTTTCATAGTTAATGAGGCTCTTAAGGATGTCTTAACAGAAGATGTTCGAAAAAAAATAACTCAAGCTATACTTAAAAGTTCATATAAAAAGAATTTAACTTTAAATGAAAATTAAAGCTCGTCTTAAGGAAAACTTAAAAAAATATTTAATTGATAAAATTAGGCAAGAACAAGAGAATATAACCATCACCTCAGCTACTGAATTATCTAAAGAAGAGCTAACTAGTTTAATTAAACAGTTTGATTTTCTTAAGGGGAAACCAATAACCAATATCGTCGATAATAATATTCTTGCAGGCGTAATAATCTCGCAAGGAAGCCGGGTTTTAAATTTATCGCTTAGATTCCTGCTTAAAAATTTAGAACAGAGCGTATATGAAATTGCTTGATCAGTATATTCGTGAAATCGAAAAAGAACTAGAGACGAAGAAAACTCCCACTCAACCTGAGGAAATTGGTACCTTAGTTGAACTAAAAGACGAAATAGCTATTCTTTCCGGCTTAGACAGTGCTTTTTATGGCGAGATTATTGAGTTTGATAATAGTACGAAAGGTTTTATTGTAGATTTGCTTGAGGATTCTGTTGGAGCAGTTGTATTGGGTAATTATCTGAATCTAAAAGTTGGTAGCAAGGCAAGAGGTACTAATCGTATTCTTTCAATACCTGTGGGAGATGACTTGATCGGGCAGGTCGTGGATGCCCTGGCACTACCTATTGTCTCCAAAAAGAAAATAAGAGCGAGCAAATATTATCCAGTGGAAAAAATTGCCCCAGGCGTTATCTATCGTCAACCGGTTAACGTCCCACTACAAACGGGAATAAAGGCAATCGATGCACTTGTACCAATAGGAAGAGGGCAAAGGGAATTAATAATTGGTGATCGCGTTACTGGCAAAACCACTCTGGTTATTGATACCATAATCAACCAAAAACAGGAAAATGTAATTTGTATTTATTGTGCAATTGGACAAAAAAATGCGAACGTTGCTTCGATTGTTGAGACTCTGAATCAACATGAGGCTATGGATTATACAATTATCGTTTCTGCCTCATCCTCGGAACCTGTTGCCATGCAATATCTGGCTCCCTATGCTGCAACTGCCATCGGCGAATTTTTTATGGATCAGGGAAAAGACGTTTTAGTTGTCTATGATGATTTATCCAAACACGCCTGGGCCTACCGACAAATATCTTTGATCTTAAGAAGACCAGCAGGTCGAGAGGCCTACCCTGGTGATATCTTTTATTTGCATTCCAGATTGCTGGAGAGGGCCTGTAGAATAGCTAAAAAATTCGGAGGTGGCTCTCTGACTGCTTTACCAATTGTTGAGACGCTTGAGGGAGATATTGCAGGCTACATTCCCACCAATATTATTTCTATTACAGATGGGCAAATTTTCCTGGAGACAGAACTTTTTAATAGTGGTATTCGCCCTGCTATCAATGTGGGTATCTCAGTCTCGCGTGTTGGAGGAAATGCTCAGACAAAGGCCATGAAGCAAGTTGCAGGTCAACTGAAACTGGATTTAGCCCAATACCGGGAACTCTCCTCTTTCTCGCAATTTGAATCTGATCTGGATCAGGAAACTAAAACCCTATTAAATCGCGGTGCAAAAATCACTCAAGTATTAAAACAAGACAAAAACAAAACCTATTCTTTAGCGCAGCAAGTTGTAATCCTCTGGGCGGCCAAAAATGGTTATTTAGACAATCTTGATTTGGAAGCGGTACAAGAATTTGAGGAAAAATTATTAGCCGATTTGAAAACAAAAGAAAATAAACTGCTTGCCAAAATAAATAAAGATAAAGTAATTGCCAAAGAGGATGAAAGTAAATTGAAGAAATTGGTTAGCAGTAATCTATAAATATGAATATAAGAGCAGTTAGAACAAAAATAAAATCGGTTGGAAGTGTAAAAAAAATTACGCAGGCTATGCAACTTATCTCTGCTATTAAAATGCGCAAAGCCCAGCAAAAAGCCTTAGAAAGTCAACCTTATCAAGATTTAATTAAAAAAAGCATTCATAAAATTACAAAAAAAATTGAGAAAAATGCTTCTAAATTACTTATACCAGCGCCTGCTTCGGCAAACCGCGACCTGGCAATAGTAATTACTTCAAATAAGGGTTTGGCTGGGGCCTTTAATATAAATCTGGTACGCCTCCTTGATAGAAACATTAATATTAAAAATACAGATCTTATAACTTCTGGAAAAAAAGGATCTCTAATTCTCAACAGTATGGGAGCAAATATAATTGCTGATTTTTCTTCTGATTTTCCTTTTGATAATATTAGTGCAATCTTCAATTTAGCCTTAAAAAAATTCTTTGATGGTGAATATCGAACTGTTAGTATTTATTACAACAAATTTATTTCCTCCCTTAAATATGAGCCTCTTAAAGAAGTACTTCTACCTTTTGTTTTTCCAGGCGAGGATGGGGCCGAGAAGCAAGTAAACTACAATTATCTGATTGAACCAAGCCCAGAGGAGGTTATTGATCAGCTGTTGAAAAGTTATATTGAAGAAAAAATTCGCTACGCCATGATCCAAAATGAGGCGGGAGAACACTCTGCCAGGATGATTGCCATGAAAAACGCCACAGATAACGCCAGCGAAGTTATTTACAATCTTACTCTACTTAGGAATCAACTTAGACAACAGAAAATAACCTATGAGTTGCTTGATATGATTACCGCGAAGGAATCTGTTGAAAATTTATAAGCTGAGATATGAGTGAAGGTAAAATTATTTCAATAAGAGGAGTCGTAATAGATGCTGAATTTCCAGAAGACAGCACACCGCAGATAAATCACGCTCTGCTTGTTCAAAAAGGTAAAAACGAAGCATTGGTTTTGGAAGTCCAGGCGATTTTAAATCCTGGTTTAATAAGAGCTGTAGCAATGGGTGATGTTTACGGACTAAAACGAGGCGCTAAGGTAAAAAACACAGGCAAACCAATTGAGGTTCCCATTGGTGAGCAGACTTTAGGGCGAATTTTTAATGTTCTGGGCCAAACTATTGATGAGCAAGGCCAAGTAAAAACCAACTTAAGATCCTCAATCCACAAGCAAGCTCCCAGCCTTGCCGAGCAGGAGGTAGAAAAACAGATATTTGAAACAGGTATCAAAGTTATTGACTTAATTGCTCCTTTTATCAAAGGAGGAAAAGTGGCTGTTTTTGGAGGAGCGGGAGTAGGCAAAACAGTGCTGATACAGGAGTTTATTCATAATGTGGCCAAGGCTCACAAGGGTGTCTCAGTTTTTACAGGTGTTGGCGAAAGAACAAGGGAAGGTAATGATCTTTGGTTGGAAATGAAGGAAACTAAGGTTCTGGCTAAAACAGCTTTGGTTTTTGGTCAAATGAATGAACCTGCAGGCAACAGATTGAGAGTTGCCCTAACCGGGGTAACAATGGCAGAATACTTTCGAGATCAAAAAAATATGGATGTGCTTCTTTTCATTGATAATATTTTTAGGTTTGCTCAGGCTGGGTCAGAAGTGTCAGCCCTGCTTGGGCGAATCCCCTCAGCTGTGGGTTATCAGCCTACCTTGGCCTCGGAGTTGGCTGCCTTGGAAGAGAGAATAACTTCAACTAAAAAAGGTTCTATAACCTCCATTCAAGCAGTTTATGTGCCTGCAGATGATTATACAGATCCAGCTCCAGTTGCTACCTTTTCCCATCTGGATGCTTCTTTGTCGCTTGAAAGATCCTTGGCTGAACAGGCATTGTATCCTGCAATCGATCCCCTCATCTCCACCTCACAATCTCTATCGCCTGATATCGTGGGGGAAGAACATTATCAAGTTGCCAGAAGTGTAGTCAAGACATTGCAAAAGTATAAAGATCTTCAGGATATTATTGCCATCTTAGGTATGGAGGAGCTTTCCGAGGAAGACAAATTGACTGTAACCAGAGCCAGAAAAATTCAAAGATTTTTGACCCAACCTATGGCTGTAGCAGAGCCGTTTACCGGCAGAGTAGGTAAATATGTAGCGATAAAAGACACTGTCAAAGGCTTCAAGGAAATTTTGGATGGTAAGCATGATGGTAAACCGGAGACAGCATTTTACATGGTTGGTACAATAGAGGAAGTTAAATAAGTTTAAATATGTCTACAATTCATTTAAGAGTTATTACACCTGTGAAAATAGTTAAAGAGGAGGATGTAAATTCTGTGACAGCAACCACTGTTGAGGGCGAAATAACGGTTTTACCTCGGCATATGAACCTTTTCTGTCTGCTTGCGGAGGGAGTAGTTAAAATAAAAAAGGGGGCGGGTGAGGATTTTTTGGCCATAGGTGGAGGCTACTTGGAAACCGATGGTAAAGAGATCAATCTACTTGTTTCTCGAGCCTACGGACAAAGTGAAATAGATCAACAGGCAACGGAAAAAGCAATTAAAGAGGCTGAAAAGTTGCTGAAGGAAGCTAAAGACCAGCAACAGCTTCATGAAGCTCAGATACTTTATAGGCGTTCATTAATCGAGCTTAAACTTCTCAAAAAACACGGCCGTCGTCAACCTCATCCAACCCCCGCCGAATCACTATAGGTAATTGATTACTTCCGAGAGTGGTTGTATAATATCTAATTACCAGTACTAAACTGTTTGAATGGCTCTTATTATTGTTGAATCTCCCACTAAAGCACGCACTTTCAATCGGATCTTGAAAGGCCAGGAATACTACGTTTTTGCAACGCTTGGCCATATCCGAGATTTACCTACCGATAAACTGGCTATTGATTATCAGCAACACTTCAAGCCCACGTACGAGATCATGAAAAAAAAGGAGAAAGTGGTTATGCAGCTTAAGAAGTTGGCAAAGCAAAATAAGGAAATCATTCTAGCCACAGATCCTGATCGCGAGGGCGAATCGATAGCCTATCATGCAGGTTATTTGCTAGGCCTTTTTGAGGAAAAATGGCCGGAGATTGAGGCAAACAAGAAAAAAAATGTCAAACGAATAGTTTTCCATGAAATCACTCCCAGAGCTCTTCAGGAAGCCTTGGCTAACCCAGAGGAAGTTAGGCTAAATTTGGTCAAAGCTCAACAGGTAAGAAGAATTTTAGATAGAATAGTAGGTTATGAACTTTCGCCTCTGCTGTGGCAGAAGCTGGGCAAAAATTGGCTATCTGCGGGCCGTGTTCAAACTGTAGCCCTAAGAATCGCAGTTGAGAGAGAAAAAGAAATTAATCAGTTTGTAAAGGAAAAATACTGGCAAATTTATGGTTTTTTTAAAGATGGTGAGGAAATTAAAGCTAAACTGATCAAAAAGGAAGGAAAAGATCTTGAAGTTAGTCAAACTATTAGTCTATTTGCCGGAGAATACACTTTCACAAAGACTTTAATTGACAATGATAATTTACAGTCAATAACCGGCAACTTAAGCTCAGCCTCTTACTCCGTCACAGATATTAAGGAAGAAATAGTCAAAAGATACCCTCCACCACCTTTTACTACCTCCTTATTACAACAGGAGGCTTTTAATAGATTCAGCTTTACTGCCAAAATGGTGATGAAGCTGGCTCAAGATCTTTATGAGCGAGGGCTAATTACCTATCACCGAACCGACTCTTTTAACCTTTCCACATCTTTTGTTTTTGCAGCCAAAGACTATATCCTCAAACAATTCGGAGCCAAATACGCCCTGGAAAAACCTCGAGGATTCAAAACAAGATCCAGATCTGCACAGGAGGCACACGAAGCAATCCGACCAACAAGACTAGATAGAAAAATCGATGCGGAGCTTAAAGACAAAAAACTAGGTAAAAATCACAAATTAGTTTATCAACTTATCTTCAATCGAAGTCTAGCCACTCAAATGAAGGAGGCTGAAATAAAAATAATTAAAATTTATATTTCCAGTTCCAATCACTATTTGTTTGAGGCAGAGTCGCAGAAAGTTGTGTTTGACGGCTTTTTAAAAGTGCTTAATCCCAATTTTGTCACCAATAATCAAAGTGAAATAAAATTGGTCGCCGGTGAAAAGTTAACCTTAACTTCCCTTGAGTCCCAGGAGAGGGAAACACTTCCTCCACCAAGATACACAGAAGCTTCACTGATAAAATTGCTTGAGGAAAAATCTATCGGTAGGCCATCTACTTACGCGCCTATTCTCTCCTTAATTCAGGAAAAAGGTTATGTTGAAAGAGAGGCAAGATATCTTAAGCCCACACAATTGGGAACAGTAATCAGCGATTATCTCTCAACTTCCTTTGCGCAAATATTTGATCTTGATTACACTGCTTCTATGGAAGATGGATTGGATTTAATTGCAGCCAACACTAAGCCTATGCTGCAGCTACTGGAGGAGTTTTATTCTCCTTTTAAAACTGAACTCGAAAGTAAAAAGAAAGATAAGCAAAAAATAGAAATTAAAGAGGAGACCGGTGAAATATGCCCAGTCTGTGGCAATCCCTTGGTGGCAAAGGTATCAAAATTTGGTAAGTTTTATGCTTGCCGCACCTATCCCAAATGCAAATTTACTAAATCGATCCTCAAGTTTGTTCAAGGCAAAAAATGTCCTAAATGTTCAGGTAGAATTGTGGTAAGATATTCGAAAAAGAAAAGAAGATTTTACGGGTGTGAAAATTATCCCAAGTGCGATTTTGTAGAATTTTCGTACGTTAAACTATGACTAAAGCAAAATTCATATTTGTCTCAGGTGGTGTAATCTCAGGCATTGGCAAGGGTGTTACAACGGCTTCAATAGGCTTTCTGCTTAAGGCGGCCGGCTACAAAGTGGCTCCAATTAAATTTGAAAATTATCTTAATTTGGATGCCGGAACTATCAATCCTGTTGAGCATGGTGATCCTTTTTTGTGCGAAGACGGGACAGAAACAGATATGGATATCGGTAGCTACGAAAAATTTCTCGATGAGGAAATGGGAAAAGATAATTTTGTTACGATGGGACAAATTTACAAATCAGTCATAGACCGAGAAAGAAGATTTGAGTATGCCGGTGAGGATGTGGAAGCGATTCCTTATATAACCAACGAAATCACCAATAGAATGCTTCAGCTTGCGACAAAAAAAAGTGCAGACATAGTCATCGTGGAACTGGGAGGAACTGCTGGTGAATACCAGAATGTTTTATATTATGAGGCTTCCCGCATAATGACTTTGAAATATCCAGGAGATGTAATACATGTCCATGTCAGCTATGTTCCAACTCCCAAGCATCTTGGTGAACCCAAGACTAAACCTACTCAGCTTTCGGTTAGAACGCTAAATTCTATGGGTATTCAACCAGATTTTGTTATTGCTCGCTCTGAGAGAATACTTGATCAAAGAAGAAGAAATAGATTCGCTTTATTTTGTAATATGAAGGCTGAAGATATCATTTCCAATCCTGATTTGGAAAATATTTACGAAATTCCTCTGGTTTTGCAAGAGCAAGATTTAGACAAAAAAATACTGGCGAAGCTTAATCTTTCAGTTAAAAAAGCCAAACTTGATGATTGGAAAAAACTAGTGCAAAAAATTAATAAAAAACCAGGCAAAACTATCGAGATTGCCATAGTGGGCAAATACTTTGGTACTGGTAATTATGAACTTCGGGATTCGTATGCTGCTTTGTTTGATGCTATTGATCATGCCGCCTGGGCCCAGGAAGTGGAAGTGAAAACAAAATGGATTAATGCTGAGAAAGTGGAAAAAGAAGGAGTCGGCATCATCGGTAAACCTGATGGGATAATCGTGCCTATCGGCTGGGGCAAAAGGGGGGCAGAGGGAATGATAGCAGCGGCTGGTTACGCCAGAGATAAGAAAATTCCCTATTTAGGCTTATGCTACGGCATGCAGTTGGCGGTGATTTCGTTTGCTCGGGATGTGATTGGTTGGAAGGATGCCAATACCGCAGAAAATAATCCCAAAGGGGCCCATTCAGTAATTCACCTTATGCCTGCGCAAAAAACATATATGAAAAGACGATCTTATGGGGGAACTATGAGACTTGGTTCTTGGGAGGCAAAAGTTAAGCCGGGAACGATCACTTTTGATATTTACAAGAAATATAAAGGCTTTATCAACCAGGAGCAAGGCTTAACTAGCGAAAGGCATCGACACAGGTATGAATTCAACAGCATGTACGAGAAGGATTTTACCAAAAAAGGCATGATAATAAGCGCCAAGTCTGTTCTGGAGAATTTAGTAGAAATAATTGAATTACCAAAAAATATGCATCCTTTTTATCTTGGCACCCAGGGGCATCCGGAGTATAAAAGTAAACCACTTAAACCGCATCCTATTTTTTTAGCTTTTCTTGATGCTTGTGCAACCAACAGTTAAATGATAAAATAGCCCTATGGCAAACTCATTTTCACTCCAAAATTCACTAGTAAATATAGGTGACACGATCAGCATGACTTATAAGCTTAAGGAAGAAAATAAAGAACGTCAGCAAGTATTTAGTGGAATTTTACTTAAAATACGAGGTACAGGCTCAAATAAAATGTTTACTCTCAGAAAAATTAGTCGCTCCGGAGTCGGTGTCGAGAGGATTATTCCTTTGAACTCTCCCAATTTAGTCAAAATAAAGGTTTTGAAAAAAGCAAATTCAAGAAGATCTAAGCTTTATTTTATTAGAGACCTGTCGGAACAGGAAATAAAGCATAAAATTTACCGTAAAAAATGACCTTTTTTACAAAGAGTCTAGGTAATCAAAAAAGCAGGCACTACAAGGCTGCCAATTTTGGAAAGGTTAAACACTTAGAAAAGGCTCTCCAATTTTACCTGCTTAAGAATAAATTAACCCAGTCTAAGCTTTCGCTTGATATAGTTTCAATAATGTTGAATAATAAGTGGCAGATTGCCAAGCTTGATTTTTACGAAAATATAACCTTATAGAAAGGAGGTGAAAAAAAATGATTATGGCAGTCAATAGTATATTAGCCAGATTTTGGGTTAGCTTTGTGAATTCTTTGCCCAATTTTCTAGGAGGCTTGATAATTCTAATCATTGGCTTAATAATCGCCAATTTGCTGAAAAAATTACTTCTATCTATTTTTTCCTTTTTTAGATTCGACAAGCTATTTAAAGATTCTCAAGTAATGGAGAAAGGAGAAGTCAAACTCTGGGAAGAAGTCTTAGCTGAGGTGTTGAGATGGACAGTAATTGTCCTCTTTTTAATACCGACGCTGGAAGTGTGGGGATTATCAAGAGCCACAGCTGTGCTTAACCAGTTGCTTTTTTACCTTCCAAACGTAATCGTGGCTGTAGTAATTGGTTTTGTTGGCTTAGTGTCATCGAATTTAGTAGCAGATTTGGTTAAAAGAACAGTCAAAACCATTGGTTCAGGTACTGCCAATACTTTAGCTGTTTTTACCAAAACCACGATAGTTTTCTTTACAGCTCTGGTCGTCTTAAACCAATTGGGAGTAGCTCAAGACTTGATCAGAATTCTTTTTACAGGAATTATCGGTATGCTGGCTTTGGCAGGAGGACTGGCTTTTGGACTTGGGGGTAAAGAGATGGCCAGTGATATTCTAAGAGAGGTGAAAAATAAGATTAAGTAAGATTTGGTAGAATAAGATGATATTTACTGCTTAAATGCAGTCGGTTTTCTTGCCCCCATCGTCTAGCGGCCTAGGACGACTGGTTTTCAGCCAGTAAATCTGGGGTTCGAATCCCCATGGGGGCACCATAGGGGATGCTTTGCTTGTCAAATAGGTAGATAGACTGATATAACGGGCTAATTTGTGGGTTCTCTGCTTCTATTTTCCTCGCGCTTTTCTAGGCATAAACCTTAATGGGATTCGAACTTTTTGCTATAATTCAACTCATGCGGAATAAAAACTTTATAAATCTTTTTATTTTTTATTCCTCATTCCTTTGGTTTTCTTCTTTTAGTCAATCTGTTTTACCCACTCATTATTTTCAGCAGGGCTTAAATTTTCAGGATTTAATTTTAGGAAGGTTAATTTTATATATAAGCACACTTATCTTCTTACTTCTCATAACCTCACTCGCATCAAAACCTGCTTGGCGTTTGGCTCTTATATTTTCTTTTCTAAATATTATGTTGTCAATAAAAATCTTAAATATTCAGCAGTTTTATTTACTTAGTTCATTTGCTGGTATATCAAATTACTTTTTTTATGTTGTGTACAACATTGCTCATTTTGAGAATAGTCCAAAAGAGCGGACAGGAATAAGCTCAGCCCTGATGTTTAGTATTATTTCAATTGTTGGTCTTTTAGCTCCAGCCTTGTCAGGTTACATCAAAAGCATAAACGCAACGGCCCTGTGGTTTTTGTCTGGATTTTTCTTTGTTGTATCTTTTTCGCTTATCTGGCTGCAGAAAGATTTCAGATTAGAGTATAAAGTAAAAGACTCTTTAAACGAGCTTAAAGCAACACGTCTGTTTATTATCATAGAGGGAATTTGGGAATCACTCCCATTTGTCGTTATTCCAATCTATACATTATTTTTCATCAAAACCCCTTTGAATTACGGATTTTTTATTTCTTATCTTTCTTTAGTTGGAATAATTGCGAACTTATTATTAGGAAGACTAACAGATCGCCTGCAAAAGAGGTCTGTCTTCTTATATCCGATCACGATACTTATGATTGTCGTAACCTTTCTTTTTCCATTCGCCACAAAAAATCTTATTCTCTGGTTAATTATTACTGGAGGATTGATATTCCTTTTACCTATTTTCTGGAATGTCTCAACGGCATTTGTTGTAGATACTCATCAAAATTTACTACTAGCAATCCCAGGACGTGAAATTCTTTTAACCCTAGGAAGATTTGTAGGATCACTGCTTGTTTTAGTAAGTTTCTTCGTTGAGAAAACCCCGTTTTATCTGTTTTTTATATTAGGGGCAATATTCATTCTTTATCCTCTGAGTTTATATTGGCGAGTAAATATTAAAAAAACATATAGATATTTATAATACATTCAACATACTCAACCAGCTTGGATTTCTTAATATTTCTTTTTAGTTCAATTTTTTCGTATAATAATGAGGAGATGTCCTTGAGGGTAAAGATATACGCTTTTCAGCCTGTTCTTGTAAAGGATAAGCAGTCATGAGCTTAGTTATCCAGGCACAAAAAGGTTCGAAACAAGATGACAAAGGGGGGTACAGATTGACTTTGTTTGGGAAAAAGTATAGTATTATTTTATGCCAGAAGTAGAACCAGCGCCTAAAGAAGTACTAGCAAAAGACACAGAAATACAGGCCGCCTTAAGAGAAGGCGCAAATGTACTCCGTGCTTATAGAAAAAGCAGGCAAAGAGTAGAGAGGAATGGTAATGGCGAAAGGCGCCAAGAAGCATTGCGTAGTAATCTCACTCCAAGAGAAGCTTTTGTTGATGAATTCATGAGGGTTAAAAGAAGGTATAGAGCAAGAAGACGAGAATTATCAAATGAGCACTCTTGAAATCCCTAGATCTTTATAACCAGTGTTACTTCTCCTTTATACTTTTTATTCATTAAATCCTTTGGTTTGCCTCTGATAGTTTCTTCAAATTGTTTGGTCATTTCGCGACAAATACAAACATCTGCTTTAGGAATTTTCTCATCAAGCACTTTGAGCGTCTGATTAATTCTTTGCGGCGACTCATAAAAAATAAAAACTAATTCCTTAAGTATATTGTTTGATTGCCTCATTGCCTCTACTGTTTTGACTAAAGCTGCATATTTTTTAGGCAAAAAACCCAAAAACATAAAACAATCAGTCTTAAATCCAGAGTAAACTAGCGCTGCAGTTGCAGCACTTGGACCGGGTATGACTGTAAATGGCAATTGTTGCTTTATAATTTGCTCCACCAACAGTTGGCCGGGGTCTGATATCAATGGCAGACCTGACTCAGAAACTAAACTTACATTTTTATTATCTTTCAGCAGCTTAAAAACCTCCGGTAGTTTTTCAAATTCTCTTTCTTTATAATAGGAAATTATCCTCAGAGAACGGGGAATATGGAATTTGAAACGTTTGGGAATTGCGCTTAATAAAGTTTGAGCAGAGCGAGTGTCCTCGGCTAGAATAACATCTGATTCTGAAAGTATTTTAGCTTGACGATAGGATAGGTCGTCAAGATTCCCTATAGGTGTAGCAACAATATATAACATAAATTGATAATGATAATAGAACAGGTTATAGCCTTAGTAACGCATTTTATCATAAACTTAATCCAATCTACTGGATATATCGGTATTTTTCTGCTTATGGCTGCAGAATCGGCTTTGATTCCTATACCGTCTGAAGTTACTATGCCTTTTGCAGGTTACCTTGTAACTTTGGGCAAATTTAACTTTCTGACTGTAGTATTTGTGGGCGCCTTAGCCAATCTTGTAGGATCCCTTCTGGCTTACGGCCTAGGCTTTTGGGGAAGTGAAACTTTTGTCAGAAATTTCATTACCAAGTACGGCAAGTGGTTTTTAGTCAGCTCCAAGGAATTCGATCATTCCAATAAATGGTTCAGACGATATGGTGAAAAAATAGTTTTTTTGGGAAGAATTTTGCCTGTTGTACGAACATATATTTCACTTCCTGCAGGTGTTGCGGAAATGGACTTTTGGAGATTCTCTCTTTTTACCCTTGCCGGCTCTTTTATATGGTCTTATCTTTTAACTTATATAGGAGTCACCTTGGGCAAAAATTGGAATTCATTGCAGATCTACTATCGAAAGCTTGAACTACTAATAATCGGACTTATAGTAATTGGTGCAGTTTACTATATCTGCAACAAACTGAAGAGGAAATAATTCTTTATCTTCGGGACTTTCATCTGCTTGCAAAACTTGCTATACTGGTAGGTTGGTAAAAATAATAACAAACAAATATGTTTAAACTCACTGCGGATTTTAAGCCAACAGGGGATCAACCTCAGGCAGTAGATAAACTCGTAAAAGGAATCAACTCAAGCCTCAAAGATCAAGTACTTCTTGGGGTTACTGGCTCAGGTAAGACTTTTACTATGGCCAATGTAATCCAAAAGCTACAAATGCCAGCTCTTATTATATCCCATAACAAAACGTTGGCGGGACAGTTGTATCAAGAGATGAGGGATTTTTTTCCCAATAATGCAGTCTCTTATTTTGTTTCCTACTACGACTATTACCAGCCTGAAGCTTATATTCCTCAAACAGACACTTACATTGAAAAAGAAGCTGATATCAACGAATTGATAGACAAACTGAGACTGCAGTCAACAGCCAATATTATGACTAGAAAAGATGTAATCGTGGTTGCCTCCGTTTCCTGTATTTATAATATTGGCTCTCCCCAGGAATACAGAAACTTTACTTATGAGCTTGGTTTGGGAGATAAGGCTGATTGGAACACAGTTGCCAGGCGCCTGGTGGAGCTTCTTTATGAAAGATCTGAATTTGACTTTAAACGGGGAAGTTTTCGCCTTAGGGGCAATTATATGGATATTTACCCTGCTTATGAGGATTTTGGTTATCGTTTGCAGGAAAAAAACGGTCTAATCGACAAAATTATTCAGTTTGAGCCTTTAACAGGCAAGGAAATAAAAAAATCCAATTCAGATGCAACTAAAAATATCACTATTTACCCTGCTAAGCACTACTTGATGGAGCCGGAAGTCTTCAAGCAAGTAGAACAACAAATTAGAGACGATCTGACTAAAGAATACAAAGATCTTAAACAACAAAACAAACTTTCAGAGGCAGAAAGATTGCTCAGAAGAGTCAATTATGATCTGGAAATGATTAAAGAGGTCGGTTATGTTAACGGAATTGAGAACTATTCCAGATATCTTGACGGAAGAGCCCCGGGGGAACCTCCTTATGCACTTCTTGATTACTTTAAAGCCGCCTATAAGGATGATTTTCTGGTTTTTATTGATGAGTCGCACATGACTATCCCACAGCTTAGAGGAATGTACAATGGGGATTATTCCCGGAAAAAAATTCTTGTTGAATTTGGTTTTAGACTTAAAGCTGCTTTTGATAACCGTCCTTTAAAATTCGAGGAATTTTATAAAATTCCAAAACGTTTAGTTTATGTTTCTGCCACGCCCAATGAGTGGGAAATAACTCAGTCTCAAAATACTGTGGTTGAGCAACTTATTCGCCCAACTGGAATTCTTGACCCTAAAATTACAATCAAGCCTGCCAAAACTGAAGTTTTGGATTTGGTAAAAGAGATAGAAGCCAGAGCAAAAAAGGGTGATAAAATTTTAGTTACAACGTTAACCAAAAAAAATGCTGAGGATTTGGCAGAATATCTTAAAGAAAAGAAAATAAAGGCTACCTATCTTCACTCTGATATAGATACGCTGGAACGATCTGACGTTCTTGACAATTTAAGGAAAAATCAATTTGACGTTTTGATTGGAGTTAACCTATTAAGAGAAGGACTTGATTTGCCCGAGGTTTCTCTTGTTGCAATTTTAGATGCTGATCGGGAAGGTTTTCTAAGGTCAAAAACAGCCCTGGTGCAAACAATGGGAAGAGCCGCTCGCAACATTTCCGGCGAAGTGATAATCTATGCGGATTTTATTTCCAAATCAATCAAAGGAGCAATCGAAGAAATTGAAAGGAGAAGGAAAGTTCAAGAGGAATACAATAAAAAGCACGCAATTACGCCAAAAACTATTTACAAGCCGATTAGAGAAAAAATCGCAGAGCATGAAGAGGCATATCTTACCTGGGACAGGCCTGTTGATGGATTAACTATAAACTATCTGCAGGAGATTAAATCTGAAGCTATGACTCCTTACGATCGAAAAAAGGTAATAGGCAAATTGGAAAAAGAGATGCGCAGACAAGCTGATGATCTTAATTTTGAGTTTGCAATAAGGATCAGGGATAAAGTTAGAGAACTAAAATCCACATGAATGACATCATCAAGATTCGCGGTGCCAGAGAACACAATTTAAAAAATATTAATCTTGATATTCCTAAAAATAAATTTGTTGTTATAACTGGAGTCTCAGGATCAGGTAAATCTTCCCTGGCTTTTGATACTCTTTATGCAGAAGGACAAAGAAGATACGTTGAATCTCTTTCTGCCTATGCTAGGCAATTTTTAGGAGTTATGGACAAGCCTGACGTAGATGTCATTGAAGGCCTTTCACCCGCAATTTCCATCGATCAAAAGACTACCTCCCATAATCCTCGCTCAACTGTGGGAACAATTACAGAAATTTATGATTACTTAAGGCTACTTTTTGCTCGAGTCGGGCACCCGCACTGTCCTATTTGTGGAAGGGAAATTTCCAAACTTTCTCTTGATGAGATTGTTATCAGACTTGGCAAAATAATCAACACCAATATTCAGGAGGATAAAATTAAACCCTTACAGTTTTCTATTTTAGCTCCTGTAATCAGACAAAAAAAAGGAGAGTTTAGAGATCTTTTTGACAACTTATTGGCAAAAGGATACGCCAAAGCTTTTGTAGATGGCAAACTTATGGAACTTGACTCTAATATCTCTTTAATAAAAACAAATAAGCACGATATAAACGTTGTTATTGATGATTTTATTGTTTCATTCAAAGAGTTCAAAGACCAAATATGGCAGTCAAACTTCAGATCTAGAATTACAAATAGCGTTGAACAGAGTTTAAAACTTTCCGAAGGTCTGGTCATTCTCAACCTTAAAAACAAGGAGCATTTGTTTTCGGAAAAATTTTCCTGCCCCAATGATAACCTTTCTTTACCTGAGCTTGAACCGAGAATGTTTTCCTTCAATTCCCCTTTAGGAGCTTGTGAAAAATGTAAAGGTATCGGAACAATTTATAAGGTCGATCCGAACCTAATTTTGAATAAAAAATTATCCATTAATGAGGGAGGAATCTTGCCTTTTAACAAGCTTTTCTGGCAGGATACTTGGTATATCAGAGTCTTTAAACAAGCCATGAAGGAAGAAGGAGTTAGCCTTGATACTGCGATTGAACAATTTGCAAAGGACAAGCTCAACCTTATTTTAAACGGGACCAAGCAAACTTATGAGGTTAGAGGAACAAATAGACATGGTAGACAAACTACTATTTATGAGACCTTTGACGGTATTATTTCTGAACTGGAAAGAAGAATTTTTGAGAGTGATGCGGGCTGGGAAGGTCTTGATATGAACAAATATATTAGAGAGGAATTATGTCCTGAATGTAAGGGAAAAAGGCTTAAAAAAGAAATCCTTTCAGTAACTATAGATAATAAAAATATTTCTGATTTTAGCGATGATTCTATAGAGCATCTTCAGGAATATACCAAAAACGAACTTACTAGCAAGTTCAACCCATACGAAATAAGTATCGCCAAGGGTATCTTGAAAGAAATACTTACCAGACTGACCTTTTTAAAAAATGTTGGTTTGTCTTATTTAACCGTCTCCAGAACTGCAAGATCACTTTCTGGTGGAGAACTGCAAAGAATTCGATTGGCATCACAGATTGGAACTGGTTTAACCGGAGTTTTGTATGTTTTGGATGAGCCGTCAATTGGACTCCATCCCAAAGATGTTGCCGCTTTGATTTCAACTTTGCACAATTTGAAAGTTTTGGGCAATACCTTGATTGTAGTTGAGCATGATCCGGAAACAATCGTTTCCGCTGACCACTTGGTCGAGCTTGGACCACGAGCTGGCAACGATGGTGGAAAAATAACCTTCACCGGCACAGTCAGTCAAATGAAAAAAACTAATTCTTCCTTAACAGGCGTTTATCTGTCGGGAAAAAGAAAAATAGCTCTGGATAAAAAGCCAATTGTAAAAACCCAAGGGGAAATCATTTTGCATGGAGCTTCTGAATATAATTTGAAGGCAATCAATCTTAAATTTCCTTTAGGCAATCTTATTGCAATTACTGGCGTCTCGGGCTCGGGCAAATCAACCCTAATTGTTGAAACTTTGTATTCTGCTCTCAAATATCATATCGATGGCTATTTTGCTGATAAAATGGGCGAGTTTGATAGGCTTGATGGCTTTCAATATTTGGATCGAGTTTATTTGGTAGATCAATCTCCAATTGGCAGAACTCCTCGGTCAAATCCTGCAACCTACGTTGGTTTTTTTGATGAAATTAGAGAAATTTTTGCTCAAACACCAGATGCCAAGATAAAAGGATTCAAAAAAGGCAGATTTTCCTTCAATGTCAAAGGAGGCAGATGCGAAAAATGTCAGGGAGCGGGAGTGATTAAAATCGAAATGCAATTTTTACCCGATGTTTATATCAAATGCGACGTTTGTAATGGTCAGCGCTACAATAGGGAAACACTGGAGGTCAAATATAAAAACAAAAGTATTTATGAAATCTTAAAAATGACTATCGATGAGGCTACCGTTTTTTTTCAAAATCATTTTCGCGTCTATCAAAAATTAGCTCTGCTTCAAGAGGTAGGACTGGGTTATATTGAATTAGGCCAACCCGCACCCACCTTTTCTGGTGGTGAGGCTCAACGGATAAAATTAGCTAATGAATTATCTAAAAAAAATACTGGTAGGAGTTTATATATTCTTGATGAACCAACAACTGGCCTGCATTTTTACGATGTGGAAAAATTACTTCACGCTCTGTATCAATTAGTAGAAAAGGGCAATACTGTAATGATTATCGAGCACAATCTTGATGTTATCAAAAATTGTCAGTATATCGTCGATTTGGGTCCCGAAGGAGGGGATAAGGGAGGATATGTTCTTTACCAAGGCCCGATAGAAGGTATAACCAAAGCCAAAAAGTCCTACACCGGTGATTACTTAAGAAAGATTTTGCGCTAAAGATTTGGGTATAATGTTTGAATGCGATTAGTAAAAACTGTCCTTCTTATTTTTTTATTTTGGCTGCTTTTTTTTGCTAAACCATTATTTGCTCAAGAGCAACAATTTAAAAGTGATTACAAAGTTGAATATTTTCTGAGTGATCAAGGTACAAACCTCAACACAGATGTAAAATTCAACATCAAAATTACTAATTTATATTCTGATGTTTACGTTGACAGATTCTCACTTATTTTTCCTAGTAATTTTAGCATTGCTAATCTTATAGCATCCGATGATCATGGCTCAATAACTCCTCAACAAACCACTGATCAGAATAAAACAAAAATTAACCTTACTTTTTCAAATCCCAACGTCGGAAAAAATTCTGAAAATAATTTTTTTGTCGAATTTAATCAAAATAATTTATTTAAAGTCAATGGAAACATTTGGGAAGTTATTTTACCAACCGTAGAAGACAAACAAAATGGAAATTATCAAATAATTGTTCATTTACCTGCCGGAACACAGAAAAAAATTTCCATAGCTAAACCTAAGCCCGACCTTATAAAGGATAATACGATTTACTGGAGCAATCCTAGCTCCAAAACTGTTTATGCTATCTTTGGTGACAAACAATACTATAATCTGGATCTAACCTACAATCTACAAAATCCCAAGCTTTTTAGAGCCTATGAAGATGTGGCTTTTCCTCCTGATACTTTGCACCAAAAACTTTTTATCAACCTAATCAATCCACAGCCAGATCAAGTTCTTACTGATCAGGATGGAAATTTTTTTGGCCGCTACATTTTAAACCCTGGCGAAAAAAAAACTATCGTCTATAAGGGAACTGCTGAAATTTCTGCTTCGCCAAGGCCGGAAATACAGGCTTATGATAAAAAGCAGTTTGATGTGCAGTCAAAATATCTACTTACCCAAGAAAAATACTGGGAAATAAGAAATGTAGATCAATTCAAAAATCTCAAAACTCCATCAGATATTTATTATTATATTACTAAGGGCTTTAAGTACGATTATCAGCGTGTAAAGAGCAATATTCAGCGCCTAGGTGCCGATACCGCCATAGGGCATCCCAATCTTGCAGTTTGTACCGAATTTTCTGATTCCTTTGTGGCTTTGGCCAGAGAGAAAGGAATTTATTCAAGGGAAGTTGAAGGTTATGGTTTTTCTGAAGACTCCCAACTTAGGCCTCTTTCTTTAGTAAAGGACGTGCTTCACTCATGGCCCCAATATTATGAGCCGCAAAACAATTTGTGGATTTCCATAGATCCAACGTGGGAAAATACCTCAGGTATTGATTATTTTTCCTCTTTTGATTTAAACCATATTGCTTTTGCTATCCACGGTAGAAAATCTGACCAACCTTTGCCTGCTGGTATGTATAAAGTTGAGGATACCAAAGATATCTCGGTAAAAGCCTCCTCTCAAGCTCCTGAGGAAAAAAAAAGTTTAACTATAAGTGTTTTTAACTATCAACCCAACATTTTAAATAATAAAACTTACACAGCATCTGTAACTGTGACCAATATAGGCAACACTTATGTCTATGATATTCCTTTGAATATAGATTCCAGTAATATTTCTATAAGCAAAAAAAAGATTAGCCTTGCTTCTCTTGCACCATTTGAAAAAAAAGTGATCACTTTTGATTACTCTGCCCTAGCATCTGGGCGTGATTCTCATGGACAGCTAACTATCACATTGATGGATCAGGCTCCTGTTAAACAAAATATAAATATCTTGCCTTACTATTATAGTACGTCTTTGACTGTCTCTTTTTGGCTGCTTGCCTTTATAGCTGTCTTTTTGGTGGGAAAATATTTGCTAAGAAAAGTCAAGATTTGATATATTTAGTTATTAATGAAGAAATTAAAAAAATTTCTAAAAGCGCTTGGCCCGGGATTTATAACCGGGGCTTCTGATGATGATCCATCCGGAATAGCCACTTACTCCCAAACTGGAGCATTGTTTGGTTATAGCCAACTCTGGACCGCTCTTTTTTCCTTTCCTTTTATGACTGTCGTCCAGGAAATGTGTGGCAGAATAGGCATGGTTACTGGTAATGGCCTCTCAGGTATAATCAGAAAAAATTATTCCAAACCGCTTCTTTATTTTGCTGTAATGCTACTTCTTGTTGCCAATACTATAAATATTGGAGCTGATTTAGGGGCTATGGCTTCTTCTGCGCAACTTATTGTTGGCATTCCACTGATTTTCTGGCTAGTTTTTATGGTGACAATAACCTTAATCCTTGAGATTTTTGTTTCCTACAGAATCTATTCTAAATATTTAAAATATTTAACCTTTTCCTTATTTGCATATGTAATTACTGCCTTTGTTGTTAAACAAAATTGGCAACAAATACTTTTATCTACTGCCATCCCCCAATTTATTTTTGATAAGACTTATCTTCTTAATATCGTTGCAATTTTGGGAACTACAATTTCTCCCTATCTTTTCTTTTGGCAAGCCGATGAAGAGGTGGAAGAGGAAGTTGCCCTTAATAAACTAAGAAGTATGGGAAAAGGAGTACCTAAAATAAACAAAAAGGATATCAGAGAAATGGGAGTCGATACTGTTGCCGGGATGTTCTTTTCCAATTTGATAATGTTTTTTATCATCGTCAGCGTAGCCTCGACTTTAGGAGCCAAAACAGTTATGCCTATCCAAACGGCAAGCCAGGCTGCTCAGGCTCTTAGACCTTTTACAGGCGATTTCACTTTTTTTATTTTTGCTCTGGGAATTATCGGAACAGGCCTTCTGGCAGTTCCTGTTCTGGCCGGCTCCGCCTCTTATGCAATTGCTGAGGCTTTTGGCTGGAAAGAGGGCTTATACAGGAAATTCAAGCAGGCACATGGTTTTTACGGAGTAATTACCATTGCCACCTTAATAGGCTTACTGATAAACTTTATCAATATTCAACCCTTTCAAATGCTCTACTATACTGCAGTTTTGAACGGAATCTGCGCTCCTCCTTTGCTTATCATTATTATGCTTATCTCCAATGACAAGGGAGTTATGGGTAAGTATACAAACTCAATAATTTCCAATGTCCTGGGTTGGATGATTACTTTTATAATGACTGGAGCCGCCCTTATGCTGCTTCTTCCTTTTTGACCTTAATGCCAAAAGGCGCGAGTATTGGTAAAAACCATAGCTATCCCAGCTTTATTTGCAGCCTCTATTGAGTCCTTATCACGAACAGATCCACCTTGTTGTAAAATAGCTCCAACTTTATATTTGGCAGCCAGTTCTATCGAGTCTGAAAAGGGGAAAAAACTATCACTGACTAAAATTGCACCTTGAACATATTTACCTGCCTGCTCAAGGGCAATTTTTGTTGAGTTTATGCGTGAAGTTTGACCTGAACCTATTCCTCGGGTCATAGGCAAAGCCTTATCTACGATTATTACTGCATTTGAGCGAATTCTTGATACGAATTTCCAGCCAATTTTCATTTGTTCTAACTGTTTTGATGAAGGTTTTATTTTTGTTACTATTTTCCATAAGGTAAAATACTTATCAATGTTTTTATCAGTGGTTTGGAGAATAAATCCGCCGTCAAAATATTTAATATGCCTTTTAGACAAAGTTTTGGGGATTTTACCAAACTGATAAATTCCCATGGACTTGCGGATGGATTTAAGCATGTCTGCTGCTTCCTGCTGAATATCTGGCGCTGCAACAATATCAATATTTCCCCGTCTGTTCTCCTTAAAAGAAGCAATAATTTTTGCTGTATCAAAATCAAGAAGTGAGTTTAAAACAATTACTCCACCAAAGGCAGAGACGGGATCAGCTTCAATAGCACGCTCTAAAGCCTGGCTAGAGTTTTTCCCCAAAGCAATGCCACAGGGTGTATTGTGTTTTATAACCACAGCTGCAGGCTGAGTAAACAGTCTGACTGCATCCAAACCAGCACTTATGTCAGTAAAATTAAGGTAAGACAGATCTCTCCCGGAAATTTTTTGAATTGTTGTTAAAGGAGAATTACTATTAGGCTCAAAATATACAGCAGCCTGCTGATGAGGATTTTCTCCATAGCGCAAATTTATACCTTTTTTCCCTCCGACCACAAATTCATCTGGAAAAAATTCGTCTCCCAAAAAATTGGCAATTTGGCTATCATAAAAAGATAAGTGATAAAAGGCTTTTGCCGCCAACTTTTGCCTAAGTTCTGCTGTTGCCTTTTTATTAGTTAAGGCTTCTGCGACAAAGACATAGTCTTTCGGATCCACAACAACAAGTACATTAGTGAAATTTTTCGCTGCTGCCCTAACCATCGTCGGCCCACCAACGTCAATATTATCAAGTGATGTTTCTAAATTAACTTTGTTCTTGCTGACTGCTTGCTCAAAGGGATAAAGATTGCAAACAACTATATCAATAGGTATTATGCCTAAATCTTTTGCCTGTTTGACATGAGAAGATTTTTGCCTATCAAAAAGAATACCAGACTCAATTTGAAAGCTGACTGTTTTCATCCTACCGTCAAAGCTTTCGGGGTTTTTAGTTATTTGCTCAACAGGGATAACTGGAATAGCAGCTGCCTTTAGTGTTTTGGCGGTTCCTTCTGTTGAAATAATTCTGTATCCAAGTTTATGAAGCTGCTGTCCAAATTCTACAATCCCTTTTTTATCAAAAACGCTAATTAGGGCGTATTTATAGGACATAATGATAACTATACTAAATAAGTGATAAAAATCAACATCCTTTTCTCTGTTATAATTTGTAACGCTTATGAGCCTGCCCAAATTAACTGGAGAAATTACTCTTGATAGACAAAAGATATTGACAATTCCTAATGCAACCGGCGTTTATTTGTTTATTAAAAAAGATGCAAGGAATAAAACCTCTGAGATTCTGTATGCGGGTAAGGCTCTAAATTTAAAAGCGCGACTACTGTCACATTTAGAAAACGCTAAACTGGACAAAAAAGAAGCTACAATGATCCAAAACTCCAATTACATCAGCTACTATATCACAGACTCTGAGTTTAAGGCTCTTTTTTTGGAATCTGAGCTTATCCAAAAATTTCACCCTAAATACAATACCAGATGGAAGGATGATAAAAGTTACCTCTATATAAAAATTACTGTCAAGGATGAGTTTCCGAAAATATTTCCTGTTCGAAAAGAGAATGATCATAAGTCTTTGTACTTTGGTCCTTTTACCTCAAATAGAGATGTTAATATCGTCCTCAAAGAGATCAGGAGAATTTTTCCCTTTTGCGCGCAGAAAAATATAAGTAAGCAGCCTTGTTTTTATTCCAAAATTGGTCTTTGTAAACCATGTCCTAACGAAATTAATAAAATGGAGGATTCGAATGCCAAAAAAACCAATAAAAAAGAGTATAAAAGTAATATTGGAAAAATCGTAAAAGTTTTCAAAGGCGAGACAGAAAAAGTTGAATCAGATCTTTATAAAAAGTTGCAAATTGCCAAGCAAAATGATGATTATGAAAGGGCAATTACACTCAGAAATAAGCTTTTTGGATTCCAGATACTAATCAGACAACAATTATTCCATACTTTCAACAATCTTGATTATCAAGGTAAAAATCAAGTTGTTGATCTGTTGCAACTATTGCACTTTTATTTGCCAAAACTGGTCGGGATTAAAAAAATAGAGTGTTATGACATCAGCAGCTTATCCCAAAAAGAAGCAACTGCTTCAATGGTCGTTTTTTCTGATGGAATACATGATAAAAAAGAGTATAAAAGATTCAAAATTCAAAATTTAAACATAAAGTCCGACTTTG
>OBEQ012127196.1_pt1 | contig 31791 bp, 28 predicted proteins | sample 1670901 | NCBI WGS metagenome assembly OBEQ01 (sample SAMEA104232315, study PRJEB22302) | groundwater metagenome | biome: forest; feature: aquifer; material: groundwater | place: USA | collected 2011-08-07 | depth 5.4 m | reverse complement strand
TGCAAACAATACTAATTCTACAGCTTCATCTAATGACATTAAAAACCGTGTCATATTTGGGTCTGTGATGGTAATCGGATTACCTTCTTTTATTTGTTTTAAAAATAATGGAATTACAGAACCTCTGGATGCCATTACGTTACCGTATCTTGTTAAACAAACAGTAGTGTCAGTTAAATTACGAGAAGCTGCGATTGCTACTTTTTCCATTAATGCTTTTGATATTCCCATTGCATTTATAGGGTAGGCTGCCTTATCTGTACTTAAGCAAATCACTTTATTTACTTTATGGTAAGCCGCTGCGTCTATTACATTTTGAGTACCAAAAACATTTGTTTTTGTAGCTTCCAAGGGGAAAAATTCACAAGAAGGTACTTGTTTTAATGCAGCAGCATGAAATACATAATCAACACCTCTCATCGCTCTTTCTACACTGTTATAGTCTCTAACGTCTCCAATATAAAATTTCAGTTTGTCATTTTTTAGCTGATTTCTCATATCATCTTGTTTTTTCTCATCACGAGAAAAAATTCGTATTTCACTAAAATGATCAGTCTTAAGAAACCTGTTTAAAACTGCATTTCCGAAAGAACCAGTACCACCTGTAATAAGTAATGTTTTATTTTGTATTTTCATTATTATTTTATTTTGAAAATCTTATTTTTTTCTGTTTGTGTTGGATAGTTTATCAATACAGCTTTGTATGGACCTTTAAAAACAAATAAACTTCCTGCAGCAACACCAATAACTCCATGAATATCTATGACTTTTTCTATATCATCTAGAGAACCTGCCCCCCCTAAAACGGTCATAGGAAGTGATATTTTTTCTCTGATTTTTGCAATTAAATCCAAATCATACCCTTTCATCACCCCATCCTTATCAATGGAATTTATGACAATTTCACCAGCTCCTAAGCGTTGAGCTTCTTCAACAAATTTAATAGGATTGATCCCAGTTCCTTTTTTACCGTTGTGAGTATATACTTCGTAACCTCCTAATAGCTTTTTCTTTATATCTAAAACTACTATGACACTTTGTGATCCAACTCGTTCTGAAATTTCAGTAATTAGTTTAGGGTTTTGTAAAACAGCCGAACTTAAAGCTATTTTTTCTATTCCAAGACTAAAAATACGTTGTGCTTGTTCTATTGTTTTTACACCACCACCGTAACATAAAGGCATCATTGATTGACTAGCCAGTCTTTCTATTAAACTATAATTGGGTTCTTTTCCTAATACAGTAGCGTCAATATCGAAAATTGCAAGTTCATCGACTGCTTTTTCATTAAAAATTTTAACAGCATTTATTGGATCTCCGACATATTTCGGATTTTTAAAATTTACAGTTTTTACTAATCCATTATCATGAATTAAAAGACTAGGTATTATTCTAGGTCTAAGCATTTTTACAATTTTGCAAAATTATGTAATAAAGTTTCACCATAATGGTGACTTTTTTCTGGATGAAATTGAATACCATAAACATTATCATGATTAGCGGCACAAGTAAACGAATCGCCGTATTCAGATATTGCTAAAATATCATTTGGATTGTTACATTCAAAATAATAAGAATGCAAAAAATAAAACAATGCATCTTTCTCTAATCCTTCAAATAAAGGGTTGGTAATAACAGGTGTTACATCATTCCATCCCATGTGAGGTAATCTAGTTACTTGTTTGATTTTTGATTCATCAAATTTTTTAATACTAGCATCAATCCATTTTAAACCTTCTAGTTTACCTTCATCACTTGAATTCCCCATCATCTGCATTCCAACACAGATACCAATAATAGGAATTTTATTTACTAAAACTAATTCATCTAATTTTTCTCGCATCCCAGATTTAATTAATTCTGACATTGCGTGATCAAAATGACCTACACCAGGTAAAATTAATTTTTGTGCGCCTTCTAAATCTTCTACTGTTTTTGCAATTTTAGTAGGAACATTAACTCTTTTATAAACATTTACAAAAGCATTAATATTACCAACTCCGTAATCAATTATTGTAATCATCTAAATAATCTTTTTTCAATTCCTACAAATGATAAAACTTTTGCACCTAATCTAATTAGTTTTATTTTGTTTTTATAGTCATGGAACGTTTTATTTTCTCCTTCAAATATTTTTTGTAATTCGTCCTTTGTTAAATCTAATTTATCTGCGACGTATTCAAATTCTTTCTCTAAAAATTCGGGGCTTAACTCAGGTCTTGAAACTCTATCAAGTGCTTCTTCTCTTGTCATTTGTCCTGTTAATATTAAACTAGAGAAGTGAGCTCTTCTTTTCTCAAAACCAAATTTTCTTGGAGCCCAATAATCTTCATAAAAACGAGTAAATCTAGATTCATGGTGTTTGTGTTGAAACTTTTCCCATCCAAATTTTTCAAATAATAAATTTTCAGCTCCTATTTTTGTAAAAGGTAGTAAGTTTAGTGGTTTAAAAACTTTCATGCCTAATACATATCTATAATAAATTTTATAACTTAAAATATCTACTAAAGGGAATGTTTTCAACGGACGTTTTCCAAATTTTGAGTGTATATCTTTAACCAATAGTTTGTCAATACCTGGAAATCCACCCCATTCTTCTGGTTCTCTACAGCATTCTGTAGAAAAATTACCTCCAGTTAAAACGTATTTTATTTTATTTTTTTTTGCAAATTTATATAATCCAGAAAAAAACGCATAATCTTGAGGTAAATCTTGATCAGCTATTTGAGATTTTAAAAAAGCAACTTGTAAATCTTTCATTTCTTCCCAATTTATAACATCTGTATATAAATCAAGTCCTAATCCATTACATAATTTTTCGATATTTCCAACAGCTCTATCTGTGTTCCATCCTGCATCCACATGAAATAATAATGGTCTTAATCCCATAATTTCTTTTGCAACATAAGCTACATAAGAGCTATCTAAACCACCACTTAATCCAATTATACAATCGAAATTTTTTCCTTTTCCTTCTTGCTTTATTTTTTCGGCAGTTGCCATCAATTCAGCATATCCTTTTTCGTCAGTATGCCAATTAGGTAATATTGTTTCTATAAAATTGGTGTAGTAATCACTTTCGCCTTTTTCGTTAAAAATTATCGTAGGATCTGAAGTATCCATGATTGTTTTTGTACAGATTTGATATGGTATTGTACTCATTTTAATTCGTTTATTTAATATTATGTGTTTTTGAGTCTTTTTGTAACTTTATGAAGGTTCTATTTTCAAATCTAGTTTTCCTTTTAAATTAGTTTCAGAGTGTACTTTTCGATGATTTTTTTATATTATTCGTTGTTATAATTTAAATAATTCTTTATTAGCCTCTAACGTTTCTGGATTATCTAAAAAGTCAATAAAATCTTCTCGTCTTTTTATTTTCATTTTTGTTTTTTCTTCAACTGATAAGTTAGATATAAAATCAATGGCTTCAACAAATAAATTTGGTTCATTTAGCGAGAAATCCCAGCCGTACCACTTTGATTCCAAGTCTCTCCATGGTGTATTATCACTTATAAGTACTGGAGTACCAACAGATAATGATTCAACGATAACATGCCCGAAATTTTCAGCTAATGTTGGTAAGAACATTAAATCATATTCTCCAAATATTTTTTTAACATTCTCTTTTGCAACTGTTCCTTTATATTCTACTTCAATATTTTTAGGTAAATTCTTAATTTTTTCTTTACAGATCTCCCAAATATATAAATCTTCGAGTGGTCCATATATATGGAAAACTACTTTTGATTTTATTTTTTTCAAAACCTCAAATGTGTAAAGAATATTTTTATCTTTCGAAACTCTGGATAAGAAAATGATGTGTAGTAATTCATTATTTTTTTGGATAATATCATTTTTTGCAATTTCCTCCTTGTTTATTTTTTGAGTTAAATTTAAAGCAACATGTATCATTTCATGTTTAATGTTCATGTTTTTTATAATCGATTGTTTTTCAAATTCTGTGGAAGCATGCCAATATATACGTTTATATAAATTTAAACTTTTTGCAACGAATATATAAATTTTTTTCTTTTTTTTCTTAAAATTCAATGCTTCATCGTATGTTTCACCTCTTGGCGATAAAATTATTTTTTTAGCTTTTATCAGCCCAATTTTATTTGATAAAATAATGAATATTGAAAAAATAGGATGAAATAAACTATTTAAATAAATAACATCTGCCTTTGATGAATTAATACTTTTAAGTAATCTAAAAAGCATAAGAATATTAGAATTCACATAACATATATCATAAGTGTTTTTTTTTAACCAAACATTAAAATTAATATTATCGTATGGCTTATTATCACCCATGTCTCTATCAGAAGTTAACACTTCAAAACAAAAATCTGATGATAAATTTTCTATCGTATTGATAATAGAAGTTAATGGACCACCCATTTTATATCCAGGTAAGAAATTAGGAATTAAAACGAGTACTTTACGTTTATTATTAATCATATATCTGAAAAATTGATTAATTTGTTCGTATTAATTACTTTGTAAATATTTTCATAAATTAACCTATCAGTTTTTAATAAACTATTGTCAAACTTATAAATAATTAACTTGGGGAGTATTATATTTGATTCTGCAATATTATAAACTACACTCGTTGTATAAAATGAACAAATAATTGAAGAGATTTCAATTTGTTTGTTGAAAAATGGTTCAAATGGTTCATCTAAAAATTTAATTTCGAAACCAAGTTTTATTATTTTATCCAGTTTTTGATTACATTCTTTTCTATGTGGATAGTAATAAAATTTACTTATTTCCTCTTTATTTTCATAGACAACTTTAGCCAATAAATTAATATAAGCTATTTCTTCAATCATTTCCACCTCTACTATTGAAGACCCAATGAAGATTAATTCTCCTTGATTTAAAAGAGTCAATGGATTCTTATCCTTTTCAACTTTATAGACTATTTTTTGATCATTCTTTGGTAAGTCTAATTCAAATTTTGTAAAATACATCAATTCTTTAGGTAATTTAATTCCTCTTTTATAGAATAAAGATTTTACGAAATTTTTATTTTTTGTTATGAAATCAAAAGAATTTCTCTGTATTTGAACAGAAAAACTAGCAGTTCCTTCATCCATTAAAAAATATTTAGAAGGTTTTACAATTGAATTAAATAACAAAGTGGAATCACTATCATAATGACTTGCAAAAAAAAATATTTTTTTGTTTACAAATCTTTTACACAAATTAATAAAAAGCTGATGTTTACTCGGATTTATAAATAAATCTTTAAAAGTCCAACTTTCAAAAATTATAACTTCTCCATAATCATTAGTGTTAATAACTTTATCTATAAAATTATGATTATTTGAAACTTTTTCGATAATTAAAATTACACTTTCTTTGTCGATTCTAAAATGAGAAATCGCGATGTCTACTTGAAATAATTGATGTTCAGCACCTATTAAAAATATGTTTTTCATTGTCCTAGTGATACATCTGTTTATTTTTTAAATCTTGATAATGATCCATATCTCTATACTTAAATACTTGTGCAGGATTCCCACCAACTATTCCTCCTGGAGGAACATCTTTTACTACCACGGCTCCAGCTTGCACTATAGCTCCTTCGCCAATGGTAATCGTGCCTAGAATCGTAACTCTATCTCCAAACCAAACATTATCTTGAATTGTAACAGGTTTTTCAATATGCGTTTCATCATAAGGTATTTTCTTTCCAAGGTCATAGTTGTGTATACTTGAAATTATTAAGCACCCCGTTCCTGAATGAAAATTATCTCCAAAAACAACCTTACCAATTCCATTAATCATTAATCCATTAAAACTTGGATTTTTCCCTAAATAAGTGTTTCTAGATAATCTAGTACGGCCTCCAACAAATATTTCCCCTTTATGCGATGCGACCTGATTGAGAACTTTTCTTTGTCGTATTTTTCTAATTATTAAATGTATGATTATTTTAATTTTAGCTAACATATTCTTTATTTATTTAAATTGTTTTTAGACAAAAAATACAACCATGGCATTGGATAGACTCTACTTGAGAAAATAAAAAAAGTAATTGCTAAAAAAAACCAACTGCAGCAGGTTGCAATCGCTGCTCCTAAGATCCCAAAATAAGGTATTAAAATAATATTTAAAACAACGTTTATACAAGCTATAACTAGACCTATATATCCATTATATTTTGTCTTTTCTGCATAAAACAAATAAGGAGATACAATTAAATAGATACCCTCAAAAACAAACCCTATTATTGTAGGAATTGATATATATATATATTTATGAAAAGCGATAGGCAAAATTATTCTTGCAAAGAAAGGGAATGACAAACAAGATATCAGACCAATCATTAAGAAAGAAAATATTAACCCATAACTCAATTTTACTATAAATACATTAGTATGATGGTTGTTTTTTTTTAAATTCTCAAAAAGCCAAGGAATCCAAGCGGCATTTATTGACATACCTAAGATGCTAATTATAGATGAAAGTTGAAAAATGGCGGAAAAATATCCTACAGCTTCTGTACCTAAAAAATACTTAATATAAAATCGGTCTGAGGCTAAGAAGATAAATGCAGACAATGAATAAATCAATGTGGGAAGTGAAAATTTCAGAGCTCTTTTAAAAGAATCTTTTTTAAAGACAAGTGACAAATAATTTTTACTTTTAAGTATAAACAAACTTAATATAAAAAATAAAACTGCATAAAAGACTCTCCCAGAAACCACCATGTCGTATGTTGGATTAATTACGCAAAAAACATAAATACATAAAAACAAAAATAATGATTGTAATATCGAAAAGGCACCATAAATCCATGGCTTCCTTTGTAATCTAAATAAATTTGATATCATACCTAATAAACCTGTTATTGTCGCAGATATAACTGCTAGTTTTAAAAAATTAGAGGACAATCCTAAAAAATCTATTAAAAAGTCAGGTAAAAAAAACACTAAAATGAAAAAAATGGAAGAAATTCCTAATAAAGAATAAATCATTGTAGACAAATATTCAGTCAGATTAAAATCGTCAGAATAGTAATGACTTGATAACGCTGCATGTAAATTCAATGAAACGATAGGAATCAATAAAGATTCAACTCCTAAAAACAAAGAATAAGAACCAAAATCTTTTGTACTTAACATCCTAACGATTAAAGGCAACAGTAAAAACGGTATTGCTTTATTTACTATATTTAAAAAAGTATATATAGAACTATCCGATAAAAAAGATTTTAAATTTTTAGAAATTCTCATTCGGTTCTAAATTAATTGAATACAATTAGTTCTTCTTGTTCTCTCTTCAATAAATTCGGGAAGTCCGCCTTTAGGAGTAAATAATAGAATATATATTATACAATCCCAAAAATTGGGAAAAAAAATAGATTCAACCATAGAATATAAAAAAAAAGGTATGAAAAAATACAAAGGGAAATGAAATTTTGAATATCTAAAAATTCTAAATAATAGTAATCCAATAAATAAAACAAGCTCAAATAAACCATATTTATTCCACATATCTAAGAAAACGTTATAAGTATATGTAATATCTCCTTCGGTTGCAATTGCGTATACATAGTTCTCTTTATAACCAAAAATAAAATTAAATAAGTCCATATTTTGAAAAAAAGATCTTTGCGCTTCCCCCCTAATATCTTCATCAAGTGCTTCTAAACCATTTAAGTTACCTATAATATCAATAAATCCCATGATTTCGACATAATATAGAAATACAGTGAAAAATACAATAGAGAAACCCATTAAAACGCTTTTCATTTTCTTTTTATCATAATTAAATAATGCTATAAAAAACAAAACCAATGAAATAATTAACCCAACTCTACTTTGTTGAATTATTGTTAGTCCTAGATTAATAATTGAAAATAATAAAATTTTTTTATTGTTAGATTCTAAATAAAATCTATTCATTATCATATAGGCATATAAGGTAATATTTAATGCCATAGGTATAGCATTTGATGATGAGTTATCAAAAACAATAGCATCTTCATCAAAATTAGGTCTAAAAAACAAATCGGGCAGGACACTGAAATAAACAAAATAAAAAAAAATGTACATTGAAATCAAAAAATAATCGAACATTTTTAAATTAATTTCTTTTTTTAAAGCAAAACAATACCCTAGAAAGGCAACTATAGGTGCTATTAAATTAAAAAATGCAGTCGAACCATGAAGGATTAAATTTAATATTCCTAAAATTAAAAAACTGCTACAAAAAAGAAGAGGTTTAATGAATTGTTTTTGTTTAAAATAAACGGAAAAACGTAACGATATTAGAAAATAACAACTAGGTAGTATTATATAATATAAAGACACTATGTTTTTTGGTATTACTGAATATATGATGTGTGGAGATATAAATAGTAATAAGAAAACTATTGAGTTTATTACAGTTTTATTAATTGTCATAATTAGTAACCAGCTATTTCCTCATATATACCAATGGCCTTTATTTGTTCATCAATAGAAACCAAATCAAAAAAATCTGAATTTAAAAAAGCTTGAGTTTGCACCAATAAACCTGGTTTATAAGCTATGTCTAATTTATCATCTAATAAAATTTCACTTATATTTATTGAACCCTTTTTTTGTTCAAAAAGTTTTTCCATTGGTTTCAAATAAAACCTTCTCTTTTTTGTAAATATTTCAATTGACCATCTCCCAGCGCTTGACCAATCAGTATTGTAAGTAAAAGGTATTTTATTTTCTGAGACACCTGAACCAGTAAAAACTGAACCACTTGGATGCCAATCAATTTCATTAGACCCACTTATTGTTGAATTTAAATTTTTCGGAAAGCCTATAAGATAAAAAACTGTATCAATCACGTGAGAAGAATTCGAGACAATCCATTTTCTAAGAGTTTCTTTGTCATAAATTGAAGTGTCAATTGTATGAATCCATTCAGTAAATTCAAAATGGCAGTTAGTAATGCCATCATCAATTACAATTTGCTTTTTTAATTCACTAATCGAAGAATAAAAACGTCTATTATAGGCAATATAAACATTTGAAGATATGTTTACAGCATAATTATTCAATTCCTTTAACCCGTTAATAGATAAATCGCCTGGCTTCTCAATTAATAAATTTTTAACACCAGCTTTTAACAAAGCTAGTGAAACATCTTTCAAATTACATACGTTCACAGTATTAATTGCAAACTCAGGCAATTCACTCACTTTACTCAAGTAATCATCTAAACCTTCTGTATAATATGCATAATTTGGAAAATCTTTTTTTAACAAATTAATTTTACCTTCGCTACGACTAACAACAGTTACATCACAATTTAAATGTTTTAATACTTTCAAATATTCACTGGCCATAAATCCAGCACCAATCAATAAAACTTTATTATGTATGTTCATAGTATTTAAGTTATAGGGCATAAATCACTGTTAGATAATTCAAATACTTGATTTAGAATTACAAAAAATTGTGTATGACAATTTTTTGTTGCTTGAACAGTTGGTAAAATTATATTATCTTCTAATACATCATTTACAATTATGTTAGTCAACTCACTAGTGTACTTTATAACAAAATCTTTACTTTTCAGAGACAAATCCGCCTTCAACTCTATGTGTTTTAAAGATTCTTCACTAAGAATGTGTGTGTTTTCACCTTGAATAATGATAATTTCAACCCCACCAGTTTTATTAATGTCTGAATTAATTAAGAGATTATTACCTTTTAAAGTGCCCCAAGCTATTTGTCCAATAACTTCCTTATACATATCACCTCTTCTGTTTATGGAATTTAATAAAACTAAATTTGACGCCTTGACAGATGAGAATTCGTTACTAAAAAATTCAAAAAGATCAACATAATGTAAAGCATTGCACCCCAAACCAAAATCTGCACCAGAGACTATCATTTTAAAAGGTATGTTATCCAACAATTCTTTTTTTATTGCTTGGTAATTTGGAAAGTATCTATTTACAAAGTTACAATAGGCAACAGCATTATAATCGTTTAACATTTTAATTACGACATCAAACTGCATTTCGGACTGAAAAACAACTTTTTCGAGTAAGAATTTTTTAATGCCAACATTTAACATTTTTTTGACAATCTCGAACCTTGGGTAAGCAGAGGTTGCTATAATAGCAAAATCAATTTCACAAGTCAAATCATCAATTGCATTTATAAAAACTAATTTATTTTCCTCGTCTCCTATTCTTGATTTATTGACCTCAATTATTTCCTTATTGGTCTCTAAAACAAATATATTATCATCTTTTTTTCTTTTTAATAAAGATTGTGCATGACGACAACCCATATTACCAAAACCTACTACTAAAATGTTCATATTTTACTTGTAAAATTAATCATTCAATCCAGTTTCTGCTACATTATGCAGTAATTTCCAATTTCCATTTTCATCTTTACCCCATAGGTGAGGAGACCTCCAACTATCAACTTGCTCTGTAAAATATTCCTCTGTTATATCGCAGTATTCTAAAAAAGTTTTGAAATATTTTTCGGGGAATTCACTATCAAATTTATTAACCAATGCAACCCCTTCTTCTCTCAAAATATGTCCGTCTCTTATTTCGTGCGCAGTATCAGAAGTACATCTGCCTAATCCAAATTTTATATAAGCTAAATAATAATGAAACCCATCAATTTTGTCATCTAAAGATGCGTATTTAGAATAGGTAGCTTCATTTCTTACTGGATTGGCTTCAAAACCTGTATTCTCAACACAGTAGTAATAATTCTCTTGAGGTATCCATTTTTTATAATATCCATAAAAATGAATCTCAGCCTTTAAAGCATCTAGTTTTTCAATCGGAGGAGCCATGTAGGGAACTAAGTCATTCTCACTTACGCCGTATTTAATTAAATCTTCTGGTCCTAAACCCGAAAAATAATGTTTTTTATGATCACCTTTATAATCTCTAGTTGGGCTAAATGCATTTTTCATATCACCACCGTATTCCACCTCCCCATTTTCCCCATACATAATTAAAGGTATGTCATGTTGAACGGCAATTTGTAAAGGGAAGTTGGTTTGTCCATATATAAAAGGCTGAAATGGGTCTCCTAATATTTCAAAAGATAATTTGGTTAATTTTTTATGAGTTGCTCCAGCAGGTGTTCCAAGTATATTAGCTAAATCACCAACTCTTATCATTTCATGTAAATTTTTAAATCCAATATCGGTATAAAGATGTGGTGCCCAAGTAACAGTTAATGGATTCATTCCGTATTTATGCTTCAATTCATGGGCGATGTAAGCAGCATCTTTACCACCACTGCATGGAACAACAACGTCATATCTTCCATCATTTCTTCTATATCTATCCAATAAAATCATTAATTCTCGCTCTCTTTCTGACCAGTCGATTTTATTCTGTTTAAATTCAGCAAAATTACACGCTGAACATACTCCTTTTTCATCAAATGTAATTCTTGGTCTTTGATTTGAAATAGTGCATTTAACGCAAAATTTAATTTCTGTAGGTAAATTATAACGTTTTTGTGTGTTTTTATTTTCCATTTTATAGTTTTAAAAAATTTTTATATATTGTTAGTCCTTTTTTAGCGCTTTTTTCTGGATGAAATTGAAATCCAAAAATGTTTTCTTTTTGTACAGAAGTACAGTATTTTATATCTTGGTAATATGAATAACTTAAAATATCTTTAGTATTACTTGGATTAGCATAATAGGAATGTATAAAATACATATAATCTTCTTCAGTAATTTCTTCTAATGGAGTATTTTCCCATTTATTTAAACCTTTTTCTTCAAGTATTTTATTCCAACCAATTTGAGGAATTCTTATTTTTTTTTCATTAAAAGTAGAAGGGAATTTTTTGACATCACCCTTTATTAGTCCTAATCCTTTATTAATTCCAAATTCTTCACTGGTTTCAAAAAGTAATTGCATGCCTAAACATACTCCCATCATATTCTTTCCTTTTTTTACAAATTCTTTAATTGGTTCGATCAAATCTTTATTAGCTAATTCATCCATGGCAACTTTAAAAGCTCCAACACCAGGTAATATTAATGAATCAGCATTTAAAATAACTTTTTGGTCAGATGAAATAATAGGATTATATCCAACATGAATACATGCTTGATTTATACTATATAAATTACCATGACCATAATCAATAATCACTACTTTTTTATTATTCATAATTATCTACAATATATTGATTTTGAATGCAAATGTTTTTTTAAATCTTTTAAGTCAAAACTCTTAAAATTACTAGCGTTTCTTCCACTTAAAAGGAAATCTACATTACCTTCTTTTCTATTATTCAAATCTAAATTAAAATTCTTTAGAGCTTCATAATGTAATGCCGATCCAATTGCAATTGAATCAATTATTCCTGATTCAAGTAAGTCTTCAACATCATTCATTGAACCAATACCACCATGAGCTATTACGGGTAATGAAACAGAGTCTGAAATTTCTTTTGTCAATTGAACATCTACTCCCTTACCAGTTCCTTCTTTATCTACAGATGTAATTACAATCTCACCTGCTCCTAATCTCTCTACTTCTTTAGCCCACTCAATCACTTCAACACCGGTAAATTCTCTGCCATTATCAATAAATGCGTAATATTTACCATCTGAATTTTTAATAGCCTCTATAGAAACAACAATAGTGGAACTACCAAACTCTTCAGAAGCTTCTTTTATAAATTCAGGACGTTTTATCGCAGCAGTATTGATAGAAATCTTATCGGCGCCTATCCGCAACATTGATTTTATATCATTTAAATTTCTTATTCCTCCTCCTACGGTAATAGGTATGAAGATACTTTTAGCTGTTTCTGAAATAATATCATGAAGGCTATTACGCTCATATAATGAAGCTACAACATCCATAAACATCAATTCATCGGCTCCTTGTTCATAATAATATTTAGCAAAATCAGCTGGTTTTCCCAAAACTCTTAGCCCTTCTAAATGGATACCTTTAACTAAATTCGGTCCCTTAATATCTATCTTAGGTATTATTCTTACTGTTTTCATTGTTTATTTAAATAAAACTCTGCTAAAATCCAGTCTGCCATTGTATCAATATCAACACTTCTTTCTTCTGGCATTATTATTTTTTTTATTTTTTTAAACTCATTGATTTTTTTATTTTTCAAAGCATCTAAACGTATTAAATACATTGATCCATTATATGCAAAAACATCTGGACAATCTTGTCGTCTTTGAAAATCTCCTTTTTTACTTTTATCCAAAAAGCCAAATTCATTTTCTTCAAAAAGAGTAAAATAAGGGTTCTCTTTTGATTTTTTCACACTTACCACCATTTCAACTTCATCATCATAACTTTTAATCAAATTTTTAAAATCTTGTTGGTTACGAAATGGAGATGTAGGTTGCAAAAGTAATACTAAATCAAAGAATTTGTTATTATCTTCATAATATTTTATTGCATGCATGATGACATCGTAAGAGCTAGCTGTATCGGAAGCCAATTCCTCAGGACGTTTGAATGGTACATCGATCCCTAAATCTGATGCTATAGCTAAAACACTGTCATCATTTGTTGAAATACACAATTCATCTCCAGTGTTCTTATTCTTCAAAGCAAAATCAACTGAATACTCTATGAGAGGTTTACTCCCTAATTTTTTTGTATTCTTCCCTGGTAAGCCTTTTGACCCTGCACGTGCCGGTATTAAATAAAGGATTTTCATTATAATGCCATATATTTAATATCGTTCTGAGCTTTCTCAAAATCTTCATGTTTACCTACATCCAGCCAATATCCAGAAAATGGAAAAGAGATAACTTTCAAATCTTTTTTTATCAATTCATCCATTAAATCGGTTGCATTGAAAAAAGTGTCTTGGGGTATATACTTTAACATTTCTTTTTTTATCAAATATATCCCTCCATTTGAATAATAAGTGTAGGTTGGTTTTTCTTTAAAACTTTTAACTGTTCCATTACTTGTTTCCAAAACGGCATAAGGAATGCTTACTTGATACGGAATAGTCAATACTGCTAAATCTGCATCTTGACTAATGAATTCAAGAAAAAACTGTTCGTAATCGATGTTGGTTAGTATATCCGAATTAGTTACCAGAACATAGTCGTGTTCAAAATTTTTAATTTGAGAAACTGCTCCAATAGTTCCTAGCGGCTCATTTTCCCAAACATATTCAATTTTAATATTTTTTTCTTTCCCATGTCCAAAATGATTTTCAATCTGTTCTCCTAAATACTTTACAGAAAACCAAAAGTCATCAATGCCAAATAAAGCCAAACGATCCAAATTATGCTCCATAATAGCTTTGTTTCCTACTTTTAAAAGTGGTTTCGGAGTAACGTCAGTTAAAGGTTGTAAACGCTGTCCTCTACCTCCCGCCATAATAACAGCATCAACAGGAAGATACGATTTTATATTTCTAAAATTAATAATATTTACTATCTTTCGATTACTATCTACAACAGGAATTATCTTGTAATTCCCCTCCCTAAATTTGATTATTTTATCTAAATTATTATACCCTTTGACTATAAACTTTGGTTTTGATTGGATAATTTGATCCACTAAGGAATCAATTCCAATCCCCTTTATCAAACCTCTTCTAATATCTCCATCTGTTAAAGAACCTATTAACTTATTATTTTTATCTACAACAAAAAGTATGTTATCTAAATTTAATTCATTTAGCTGTACCAAGGCATCTTTTATTTTAGAGCCTAAAAGAATTAAGTGGTCTGTATATTTTCTCATAAATATCCTTTGAGTATTTTAATTATGTTATCGGCGACTTCTTCTTTAAAATAAACATTTTCACCTTTATATTTTTCAAAACTCATGGCTTTGTCAACAGCTGCAATCATAGCAATTTCTTCAAACCCACAATTCAAAATATTATCACTTTGAACCCTTCCTTTTTGTCTGTCTCCAACATTAACTACGTATTTCCCAAAAGATGCAGCTTCCAAAATACCACTAGAGGTATTACCTATCAAAAATTTAGAATAATGCATCGCTGAGAAATAATTAATCTTACCAAAGTTTTCTATTAATAAAAATCGCTCAGGGAATTCATTTTTCAACATATCAATGGCTTCTCTGTATACCGATCCTTGTGTATCAGCATTAGGCATTGTAATAATTATAAATATTTTTTCTGAAATCTTTGCCAAGATATTTTTCATTGCTTGGGCATATTGAACATTCGCTTGTAAAGACATGGTCTCTGGATGAAAAGTTACTAATACAAATTCTTCATTAGAGATTTTGTATTTTTCAAAGAAAGTAGCTCTATCAATCGGGACAAACGATTTAATATCATTTAAACTCAAAGATCCAACATCAAAAACTCCATATGATGTTCCGATCAAATCCATTACTTTTTCTTTAAAAATAGCCGTTGCTGTAAAATGAAATTTTGAAGCTAACGTTATTTGATGACGGTAAACATTATCAATTGCTCCTAAAGTTGTTTCTCCTCCATGAATATGTGCGAATTTAACTCCTATTGGAATTCCAGCTTGCACAGCTGCACTCATTTCAAATCGATCACCTAGACATAGTATTAAATCGTACTTATTTTTATCCCAAAAGTCGGCAAATTTTAAAATTGTTAAGCCATAAGATGTGACAATTGATTGTTCGTCATCATTTGATACAAAAGAAGATATAGTATGAATTTTAGTATACCCATCTTTTTGAATTTCATTTAAAGTATAGCCATGAGTTTTTGACAAATGTGTTCCAAATGCTATTATTTCTAATTGAAAATAATTATCAACTTTCAATTTATTTAATAAAGGTAAATAAATCCCATAATCTGCGCGAGAACTTGTTAACACACCTATTTTCATGAAATGTCAGATTTAGTTAACATATCAGATTTATTTTTATTTGTAGTTAATTTTTTGCCTACAATATTTTCCCATTCCATGGGTGAGATTCCATTCCCTGGTCGTAAAGTGATTAGATCTTCTTCTTTGATGATATGATCTTTTTTCAAATCTTTATTGATATAGATACTTTTTCTTGCAATCGAAATGTTTTTCAATTCACTTTCGCTTGGTAGTTTTTCTCCTGAACCTGAAATTGCTAATTCGATATTTCTGATTGCCGTTACCATGTTTATTAATTCATTAGGTTCTAATGAAGCAATATGATCAGGACCTGGTAAATTTCTATCCAAGGTGAAATGTTTTTCAATGATTTTAGCCCCCATAGCAACAGCAGCTATTGGAACTTCAATTCCTAAAGTATGATCTGAATATCCAATTTGAACACCGAACTTTTCTTTAATTGAAAGCATTGCTGTTAGGTTAACATCTTTCATTGGTGTAGGGTATTCTGTATTACAATGTAATATTGAAATGTTATTTTTATTTAATCCATTTTTTAATAAAACTTGTATTGCATCATTTATTTCTTTTTCATTCGCCATTCCTGTTGACATTACAACTGGTTTGTTACATCTTGCGATTTCACGTATGTACGGGTAGTTTGTTAATTCACCGCTTGGTATTTTAAAAAAAGTTAATCCCAGTGAATTTAAATATTGAACACCTTCAACATCGAAAGCTGTAGAGAAGAAATTTATTTTTTTGAGATTACAATATTCTATTAAAGCAAGATGATCTTCATGACTTAATTCTAATTTTTTAAGCATATTGTATTGAGAATCATCGCCATCGTTTATGTTTTTTATTTGATAATTTGCTTTTTTAGCAGTTCTACTTACAATTGTATCAGCTTTAAATGTTTGAAATTTTACATAATCGACTTTAGCTTCAACAGCGACATCAATTAATTTTTTTGCCATTTCAATGTCACCATTATGATTGACACCTGCTTCAGCAATAATAATTACTTTATTCATTTATTCATTTTTTTAGCTGGATTACCAACCCAAGTTTCATTATCAGGTACATTACGAATAACAACAGAACCTGCCCCGATTATTACATTTTCACCAATTTCAACACCTTGTTTTACTACAGAGTTTGCTCCGATAAATGAGCATTTCCCTATTTTTACATTTCCTGCTAAAACACATCCAGGAGCTATATGAGCACATTCATTAATTTCACATTCATGCTCTATGATTACTCCTGTATTTAAAATTACATTTTCTCCAATTTTTGCAAATGCATTAATCGAAACATTTCGATTGACAAATACGCCTTGTGAAATTTGAGCTTTTTTTGAAATTGAAGCAGAAGAATGAATTACAGTTTTTACAATTTTATTTTTGTTTTTTAGTGTAGTAGCAATTTTGTGACGTAAAGCATTATCTCCAATTCCAATTATATAGTCAATTTCTTTTTCCCATCCAACAAAATCACTATCGTCTTCACTTCCTAGATAACTCAATTGATAAGGGTTCTTTTCTTGCTCAGTCTTTTCGGTGTATCCAATAATTTTAAAATTGTTTTCAATAGCAGTATCAAGAATCACATAACTGTGTCCTGAGTATCCTATTAAAATAACATCTTTATCTAACACTACTCGGTATGTTTACGATTCGTTCCTCTAAAAATTCCGCATTTTTTTGTTCATCTTTTTGACAATGAGTATACATCGGCAAACGATACATTAATTGCCAAATTGGTCGTGTCATGACATTTTGCTCATTTGTTGTTTTCAAAAATAAATCACGTTCGATTTTATTTTCAAGTTCAACACACATCAACCAATAATTTGCTTTTGTATTTTCTGTTTCAGTTCTAAATTTGATTCCTTTTGAATTGAAAAATTCATTATATTCTTGAGCTAATTTTCTTTTATTATCTAAAAAATCGTTTAATTGTTCTAATTGTGCACAAGCAAGAGCTGCATTTAAATTCGGCATTCTAAAATTGTATCCAATTTCGTTGTGAGCATATTCATAAGGATGAGGAACTTTAGCAGTTGTTGTCAAGTATTTCCCTTTTATTCCAAGTTCTATATTGTTTGTTACAATTGCACCACCTCCACCGCATGTCACAATTTTATTTCCGTTGAATGAAAAAACACCTAAATCTCCTAGACTTCCAGTAGGTTTCCCATCGTATTCACTTCCTAATGATTCAGCAGCATCTTCAATAATTGGGATTTTCCATTTGGTGCAAATTTGAATTAATTCATCTAAATGAACAGGAAATCCAAAAGTATGCATAGGTACACAAGCTGAAATTTTTCTATTTGTTTTTTTATTGTAACAACCATCTTCTCTTAATTCACCAAATTCTTCAAGAAAATTTTCAACAGCTAAAGGAGAAAGCCCCATAGTGTCTAAATCAACATCAATAAAAATTGGGTGTGCAAAATTATACGCTATTGCATTCGCTGTCGCTACAAATGTAAGCGCTTGTGTTATTACTTCATCATTCGCTTTAACACCTGCTAGTCTCAAAGCTACTTGGATACCAGCTGTACCATTTACAACAGCAACTGCTTTTTGTGTTGAAGTAATATCAGTCATCATTTTTTCAAATTGATCAACATAGGCTCCAACAGATGACACAAATGTAGAATCTATTGTGTCAATTAAATATTTTTTTTCATTACCATTAAAAACAGGTGCATGGAGAGGAATAAATCCTTCTGTATTATATTGATTTTTAATGAATGTAATAACTGAATTAATTTCGGACATAATTACATTTTTGAATCTAAATATTTACCAGTTTCTTTGTGTCCAAAATCAGGAATCATGTCAAAGAATAATGATACGATCTCTTCTTTATCCCAACTTTGGTTTATTTTTAATTGATTTATTTTTTCACTAAAATTATCAACTTTAATTTTATCAAATAGACCTTCGTTTTTAATAATTCCAAAATTTTCAAATCTATCCATGTCTAAAGTCTCAGATTCTGTGAAAAATTCTTCAAAATCTTTTTCTCCTGTTGTATCACTTGCGGTAAATAAACAAGGCCATTTTTTTTCTAACGTCAAAGTTGCCATTAAACTTCTTGCTTCTTCTTCATCTTTACATAGAAAAGGCTCGAATCCTAATTCAGCTAAATATTTTACAGCAATATCTGCGAAAGAAATGAGATGTAAACTTTCACTTAATTTCGGAAAAAATATATCTCTGTTTTCTCCAAATATACATGACATTAAACATAATTCTCCTGACTCTTTAGGAGTTACAAAATATCTTTTAATATCATTTGGCGCAACAATTGGTTGCTTTTTTAAAATTCTTTGATTGAAACCATGTAACAAAGAACCATCAGAAAATGCAACATTTGCAAAACGAGCAGTCGAAATTGTAATTTCGTGACTCATTTTCATTAAATACATTTCCATGATTCTTTTTGATGCCCCCATCATATTTACAGGGTTAGCTGCTTTGTCAGTTGAAACACAAAAATATTTTTTTGTGCCATTTTTGATGGATTGTTGAAGTGTTTTTTCAGTGTTAAAAATATTTACGTCAATCATTCTCATTAATGTAAAGGGATCTTTTTCACTTCTCACATGCTTTAATGCTGATAGATTTAATACATAATCAAATTTACCATCAGATTTAATAAATGCATCATATTCAATTGATCCAATGTCTAAAGCAAAAGTTTGAAAATCCCCATCTATGTAACCATAAGAACTTCTAAGGTCTCTTACGAGTTCTACCATGTTATTTTCACTGATATCAACTACATGTAGTTTTTTAGGATTTCTTTTAAATATTTCTTTTGTAACAGCTTGACCTATAGAACCAGCTCCTCCTATAACTAAAAAGGATGATTTTTCAACTATCTTGAATAATTCAATTTTGTTTTGATTTAAATCAGATTTAAATAATTCTTCTTCTCGTCCTATTAATTTTAATATGTCCATCATCTAATTTATAATCTCCAATAATTTTTAAAATCTTCAGAATTCATTACTCCTTTTATATCAAACATGAAAATTTCATCTTTCGATAACTTTTGAAAATCTTCAGGTGTCATTTGAATGTATTCACTATGCCCTACTGCTAAAACAATAATATCATAAACTCCAATTGGTTCATCAATTAATGTAATTCCGTATTCATGTGATAGTTCATTTGGACAACCATGTGGGTCAATTACATGAACATGAATAGAAAAATCCATTAACTCTTTAACCAATTCAACTACTTTTGAATTTCTAATGTCTGATACATCTTCCTTAAATGTAACCCCCATTACCAAAGCTTTAGATTTACCAGGATTCTTTTCTTGTTCAATTAATGCTTGAACAATTCTTTTAGCAATAAAACTAGGTATGAAATCATTAACTCTTCTTCCTGCAGCTATAACTTGCGGGTCAATTCCTAGTTGTTTAGCTTTGTGCATTAAATAAAATGGATCAACGCTAATACAATGTCCTCCGACTAACCCTGGTTGATAATTATGAAAGTTCCATTTAGTACCAGCAGCTCTTATTACCGCTTTTGTATCGATGCCCATTTTATCAAAAATAATCGCTAACTCATTCATTAATGAAATATTAATATCTCTTTGAGTGTTTTCAATTACTTTTGCAGCTTCGGCAACTTTTATCGACTCGGCTCTGTGTAATCCTGCTTTAATAATTGTTCCGTAAACATTAGAAATAACTTCTAATGCTTCTTCATCATTTCCAGAAACTATTTTAAGTATGTTTGTTAATGTTTTTACTTTATCTCCAGGTACAATTCTCTCAGGACTATAACCATATTTAAAATCTATTCCTCTAACTAGCCCTGAAATAGTTTCCAAAATTGGCACACAATCTTCCTCTGTACATCCAGGATATACCGTTGATTCATAGACTACATAATCTCCTTTTTTCAATGCCGATGCTACACTTCTTGAAGCACTAAGTAATGGATTAAGATTTGGGACTTTATTTTCATCAATATCTGTTGGAACACCAATAATATGAAAATTAGCATTCTTTAAATCATTAACATCACTAGTGAAAACGATATCACATCCTTCAAAAGCATTTGACTCAAGTTCTTTTGAAGGGTCAATTCCCTTTTTCATTAATTCTACCCTAGAAACATTGATATCAAAACCAATTACTTTATATTTCTTAGCAAACTCTAAAGCTAAAGGAAGACCAACGTAGCCTAAACCTGTAACAGAAATAATTTTTTTTTGATTCATAAATTACTTTTAATTTCGATTACTATTTAAATACTAGTTCGTATTTTATTATATTTTATTTAATGACATTGTTTTTTTAATGAAATAAGTTGTCATTAATATGATTAGCGTGATAAACATACTTATAAAACTCCCTATTATTATTCCTTTTAATTTTCCAAATTTTGTGAATTTTAAAGGTAAAATAGGTTTGTCAATAATTTGTATAAATGGGGTTTCTTTTCGTACAGTTATTTTAGATAATTCTAATTGTTTAACTAATTCTGTTAAAATTGCTCCATTAGCTTGTATATCTACTTCTTTTTTTGCAGACGGAATTCTATGAATATTTAAAGCTGGATTTAAATTAAAAGCATTGTCATTAGCAATAGCAGCGCCACTAATAGCATTATATAGTTCTATTCTTACAGAATCTGATTGTCTTTGTAATATCGCTTGATTTAATCTTGATTTTTTACTTTTTAGTTCTATATAATCGTCTGATACTACTTTTACCAATGCTTCTGTAAAATATTTCGCGAATATTTCATTATTAGAATTTAAATCAATAACTATTATTGAAGATTTTTTATCCTTTTCTTTTACAATTAAATTTTCTGTAATAATTTTTTCTGATATTTTTCCTAGTAGGCTGTCTTTGTCTAAAGTGAAATTTAAACGGTCTTTGTTTGGTTCAAATATTATCTTTTTAAATTTATTTTTAACTTTATATTGTCCCCATTTATTATTCATTAAAAACATTTCAGCAAGTGAAATTATTTTTTTCTGATAAGGAACACCAAACAGTAAAGTTTTTTCAACCATTCTTCTTGATTTCAATAATTCAATCAAGTTAGAACTTGAAAATATGCCTCCATTTTCAGAACTGCCTCCTAAATTTAGTCCAAATTGTGAAGCTAAACTTCCTCCAATACTACCAGCCTGTTCATCTTCAATTGCAAAAGTTAAAGTTGCGTTATATACTTTTTGTTCATTTTTAGCGTATAAAAAGCCTAAAAATCCCCCAATTATAGTAATAACTGCAAATGTTTTCCATTTTGAAATTAAAAGAATTTTTAATTCTTTTAATTTTAGTAGTAATTCTTGTAACTGTATTTCTTCAGACATTTTTTTATATTTTTAAAATTGCAATTACTACCCCTGCTAGACTTGTAATTATACTAGAATATCCTATGATTTCTCCTGTTGTGTTTTTCTTTGATTTTTCAGGTTTTTCAGGTACAATTATCTGACAACCAGCTTTTACTTTTGGATATATCCGGATACCTAAAAATGTTTTAACAGCATCTGCTCTTCCATTTGGATAAATGATGTAAGCTTTCCTGATCCAAGCTTTTGAATCCCCTCCACCGACAGCGTTAATATAGTATTTAACTCCTTTACCTTTATTGAATGGTATTTCTGAATTTAAAAGTACATTCCCTCTTACTTTAATACATTCATTTTTAAAAGTTATTTCTAATATATCTCCAGGTAATAAAGGTATATTTGAATTTCTATTAGGATGTTTTAATATTTCATCTAAATTTAGAGGTATAGTTAAATAACTTTTTGATACTGATTTTTCTATATTTAAATCTTTATTTAAGTTAACGTCTGTTAGTGCTTTATTCTCTTCTGTTTTTACAACCCTTTTAATCTTAACTCCATCAATATTAGCATCGATTTTTAGACCACCAGTTCTTTTAATAATTTCTGAAACTTTTTCATTTTTTAAGGATAATATATAGACACCTGGATATACTACAGCTCCTTGTACAGTTATATATTCAGGCTTTTCAACTACAGCCATTTGGTGAATTGTTATAATATCAAAAGGTTGTAATTTAAAGTTGTCGACTTGTTCATTGTTTTCAGGATTAATTTCTAAATTAAATAATTCAACTTTATTTAATTTAGTATTATCGATAATATCTGATTTTATCATTCTAGAAATTTCGATTTTTTTAGAAGCTAAACTAGTTAATCCTCCTGCTTGAATTAATAAGTCGTTTAATGTTAAATTTTCAATGAATTCATATTGCCCTGGTTTTTGTACTTCACCAGTAATACTGATTTTATACAATTCTTTGAATTCTAAAATAGAATATATTGTTATAATATCTTCTTTATATAGCAAAATGTCAGATAAGGTATCTTCAGTTATTATACCATTTAAATTAATATTAATTAATTCAGTTGTCATATCTTTTTTGACTCGAATAATTCTTGCTCTGTTTAAATATACATCTTCTCTTAAACCATCAGCCATTTTTATTAATTGTGAGACTCTCATTCCTTCATGAAATGCATACGTGTTAGGTCGAAGAACAGCACCATTAATTTGGATTCTATTTTCAAAACGATGTAGGATTTCTGACACTTTAAATAAATCACCAGTTTTTGGAATATAACTATTAAATTGACTTTCTAAGATGTCAATAATTTTGTATTCTTTATTTGTTATTTGAGTAACGTTAACTGAAGCAGTATATGCTGTTGAATTAAAACCAGAAGCATAGTTTATTAAATCCACAAAAGATTCATTTTCTTTTAATTCGTAGAGCCCAGGGCGCTTAACTTGGCCTTCTATTGTTACTCTATTTGTATAGATTGGTATTCTAACTACGTCATTGTCTTTTAATCCAATATTATCTGATTGATCACCATTTTTTAAAAAATTATAAATGTCAATTATTTTTATTATTTTATTGTTTCTAATTAGCTGTATATTTCTATAGGTGCCATTATCTCCTGGTCCTCCCGCTGTGTGAAGAGCATTGTAAACTGTAGAAAGTGATGAAATAGAATAATTCCCAGGTTGTCTACCTCCAATAATAGTTACTTTAATTGTACGGATTTGTGACAAACTAACAGAAATTTGTGATTGACCAGAATTCACTGTACTATATACTTTAGAGATTGAATTTTTTATTTTTTGTGTTGCGGCTTCTATTGTGATACCTGAAACTGTTATCTGTCCAACGAATTGAATGGTAATTTTACCTTCTGCTGAAACTTTTGCTGAAGAATTGAATTCTTGAACACCATATACACTTATTTGTAACTCATCTCCAGGGCCTAGAATATAATTTAAAGGTGTTGCTAAATTTAAATTTGGTTCAAAATTTAAATTTGGATTATCAAATAGTTCAGATCCAAATATTTTAGAGTCTGAATATACACTTGTTGAGTTTGTGATATTGTTTTTTTTCGGTACTATATTCTCTTCTTTTTTTAATGTAGTATTTCCTTCTTTTTTTTCAGGTGTATTCACAGTTTCTTCTTTTAATAAAGGAACTAATTTATTATACTCTACTTCAGGTAAACCTTTAGTTAAAAGAAGTGGTTTAGCTTGTTCAATTGTTAAATTTTGACTTTTAAGTTGTGCTTTTGCTTGAGCAATTTCACTAGCACTTAACAAATCAACTTTAATAGTTTTTAAATCTTTATTTCCAAAATATTGAGAATATAAAGAAGGAGAAAAGAAAAAAGAAAAAAGAATTACTTTAAAAATATTATTCATTTTTGTTTGTTTATTGTTTAAATATGAGCGTAATATTTACAGCTTCGCTCTTGTTAGTCCCATATATTGGTCTAACTTAAACGTTAATTAAGCGACAAAAGTACTGATTTAAATTGACTTTTTGCCTTTTTTTGTTTTAAAAAAAAATGAAAAACAGCCGTGGATTATTTTATTTTAAAAATTGGTTTTCTCTTATAAGTCCATTTAATTTTTTTATAACTACAACATGTTGAAAAACAATAACGTGATAGTTTTATTACTTTTCCCAAAAGATGATATTTGTTGTTACAAAATATAACTATTCAACTTTTGACAAAGTAGTATGTTATTTTTTTTAAATCACTAATTTTATTGCTTTCAGCTTCTTTTTTAACGTTATAATAAGTGAAGGTTTTTATAGATTTATTGATAGTAAATTCTTTACAAAATCATTTCCTTTTATAAATGAATTAATACTTAAATTTCACTTTTATAAATTCTTTCAATAATATCAACCACTTTCATCCCTTCTAGCGCATTTGTTGAGATACTATCTTTACCAGCTATCACATTTGAAATGTTCTCATAAACATAATGATGATTGGCAGCAGACCCTTTGTATTGGCCGTAATCATTTGGAGGATTACTCTCTGCAAGTGTAGGCATTACGTAATCTTTAATATGACAATATTCTACTTCATTCATATATTGTCCACCGACTTTAACAGAACCATTTTCAGCTACGATTGTAATAGAACTTTCTAAATTTTTATCCCAAACTGAAGTGGAATAATTTAAATTTCCCATACCTTGTTCAACAAAATCGAATGTTACAAAGCCAGAATCTTCAAAATCTGTACTGTTTTTATGCATATAATCGTTTAAACGAGCGTTAATGTTTGTAACATCTCCAAAATACCAATACATTAAATCAATAAAATGTGAGAATTGAGTAAACAAAGTTCCACCATCTAAATCTTTTGTTCCGTGCCAAGAAGTTGGTTTCCCAGTTTTGTCATCAGGTTTGTAATAGCGATCATCTCTGTTCCAATAACAATTTATTTGAACCATAAAAATCTTACCTAAAATTCCAGCTTCCAATATTTCTTTTAACCATACTGATGGTGGAGAATAGCGATTTTGCATTACGCAAAACACTTGTTTGTGCTTTTGAAGAGCCTTGAAAATAATTTGCTCACAACCTGCTTTAGTTAGTGCCATTGGTTTTTCAATCACAACATGGCAGTTGTTTTCTAATACTTGTAACCCTTGTTCTTGGTGAAATCCATTAGGTGTTGCAATTGCCACGGCATCAACTTCTATATCTGAAGAAAATAATTCATCGAGAGAATTAAAAAATGTAGCATTTGGATAATTTTCTAATTTTAATTCTTCTCTTTTTTTTATATCACAAAGTGCTACTAATTCAAAATCGGAATTCCCTAAAATCATACTTGCATGTCTTTTACCAATATGACCACAGCCAATAACTGCAAATTTTATTTTACTCATTTTCATTTTTTTTGATTACTTAATGTTTTCTATTTATCATTAATTTACTTAAGAAACAAATTCAATTATTTCTCTACATTGTTGTCCAGCAAAAGAGAATTCATAAAAATGGCTTTTCTCTAAAAATCGTAATTTTGTTTTACGTAACTAAACATACGATGCGTAAAAGTAACTATTTTTCAAGTAAATCCGTTTTCGGACATCTGATTTCTTTAATAGATGATAAATTCATTAAAGATTTTGCTAAAAAGAATGATTCTGACAAGTATGTGAAGGGTTAAAAGACGAAATTTTAATTAATAAACCTCAGTTCGATTGTTAATTGGTTGAATGTCAATTGTTTTTATAATATTTTGATTTCCTTCCTCGAGGAGAGAAAGTATAACTTTCGAAGACTAAAACGATAGTGCAAGGAAATTAAGGAGTGTGACGGTATTTAGTTAATTATCAGTATCATATATTTATCGAAGCATTTAAAATTATCATCCTCCTCAATCCTCCCTCAAGGAAGGAAGCTTAAATAACGCTTCTTCAGAAGATTAAGAGTCGAACTCAAGTTATAAGTATGTTATTCTGTCCATTTTCGAAATGTATTTCCTTAATATGTGTAGATTTTAATTTTATGATGATATTTTTTAGATATTTTCCAATGAACTTTCAAAGTTTTCTCATTTCAAAGTAACGTTTTCTTTCAATCATCGTATCTCATACTTTACATTTCTAATTATTTAAATTAAACAACATGAAAAGTCTTTTACTAATTATTGCTCTTATTTTTATTAATACTTCTTTCTCTCAATTAATATCTGGCGATTTAGTAGAGTCGGGGAGAAGGTTGCTAACAGAAACTGATTTCACTATAAAAGGCACAAAAGCTGGAGTCGTTGTTTATGATGTGTCTGTTGATTTAAAAGGGAATGTAACTTCAGCCGTTTTGGTTGGAGAAATGACAACCATCAAATCAACACCAACCCAAATGGATGTAAAAAGCTACGTTAATAAATTTAAATTTGTAGCTGGAAATGGTTACCCTAAATTTCATCATGCGACAATTAAAATAACGGTAGTTTTATGAATATTCAGCTTTAAAAAAAAGGTGACAAAATAAAATTGTCACCTTCCGATTTAAGATTTATTCTCAACCTCAATCTCTAACTAATCCTCAATCTCAACCTAGATCTCAATCACAATAAATACGATCAAAATTTGATTTGTACTTCTCTAGAATAATTTTTCTCTTTAGTTTTAATGTTGGTGTTAATTCTCCTCCGTCAACTGAAAGTTCTTTGTCTAACAATTCAATTTTTTTGATTTGTTCCCAATTCCCATATCCTTTATTAAATTCGGTGACATCTTCTTGAATTCGAGCAATTACTTTTTCATTTTTACAAATTGCAGAATTTGAGGTGTCAGTACAATCAATTTTTTCACGTTTAATCCATTCTTTCACATAAGCAAAATTAGGAACAATAAAAGCAGCAGGAAATTTTTGATTCTCACCAATAACCATTATTTGTTCTATAAAGCGTGACTCTTTAAATTTATTTTCCATCGCTTGTGGAACCACATATTTTCCTCCAGAAGTTTTGAAAATTTCTTTTTTCCTATCGGTTATTTTTAAGAATTTATTTTCAACCATCATTCCGATATCCCCAGTATGGAACCATCCATCTTCATCAATGTCTTCTTTTGTTTTTTCTGGTAAGTTATAATAACCCATCAAAACATTTGGACCTTTAACTAATATTTCACCGTCTTCAGCAAATTTCACTTGGACATTCGATAATAAAGGTCCAACTGTACCTATTTTAACCCCTTTTATTAGGCAGTTAACAGCAACGACGGGTGAAGTTTCTGTTAGTCCATAACCTTCAAGTACAGGAATTCCTGCTGCCAGAAACATTCTAGCTAATCTAGGTTGAAGTGCCGCACTTCCAGATGCAATTGCTTTTACTTCCCCACCTAAAGCTTCTTTCCATTTTGAAAAAATTAATTTTCTAGCAATCCCAAGTTTAAATTTGTACCAAGCCGATTTTCCTGTAAATTCATATTCTTCTGCTAATTTGACTGCCCAAAAGAAAAGAGTACGTTTTATCCCAGTTAGCTCTTCACCTTTTGCCATTATTTTTTCAAATACTTTTTCGATAAGTCGAGGTACTGCCGTGAACATGTGTGGTTTAACTTCTTTTATGTTTTCCCCAATTGTATCCATGGATTCAGCAAAATGAATACTACATCCGACGTAGATGTATAGATAATGTAGCATTCTTTCAAAAACGTGACAAGAGGGTAGGAAAGTTAATACTCTAGACGTGTGGTCGGTAGGGATGCTGGGTAGGCAACCGTATACATTTGAAATTAGGTTATTATGAGATAACATAACACCTTTTGGATTTCCAGTTGTTCCAGAAGTGTAAATAATAGTAGCTAAATCTAAATTCTTTATTACAGATTTTCTTTTTTCAATTTCAGAAATATCAGTTTCTGAAGCTTTGTCTGCTATCTCACTCCAATTTGGTATATTTTCATGTTTATTTATCGAAAATAAATATTCTAACGATGATAATTCATGTTTTATACTGTTGATTTTATCGTATAATTCTTTCGTGTCAACTATGCATAATTTTATATTTGCATCATTGAAAATATATCTATAATCGTTAATAGAAATATTAGGATAAATAGGTATAACATATGCACCTGTTTGTTGAATAGCTACATCCATTATGTTCCATTCTACTCGATTGTTTGATGCAATACATACTTTGTCTCCAGGCATAATACCTAAAGTTACTAACCCTCTAGATACCTCATTTACACGAGCTAAAAAAGTTTCAGTTGAAATTCCAATCCATTCTCCATTTGTTTTTGTAACAAACATTTTTTTGTTTGGATATTTTTGTAACTGAAAATAAGGGATATCAAAAAGTCTTTGTATATTTATCATGTTTTAAATATTAGTTGTACCAATTTTACTAGTAAGTTTTCCTTATACGAATATACTTAAAAATATTAAAAGCTAAGATAAAAAAATAGCACTAAATATTCGTTGGGAATACTATTTTGAAAGAATATAAGGTTGAAATAAAAGAAAACTACGTATATTTACCTAGTTATACTATAAGGTTTCTCTAAACAAAATTAGAAATTAAAAATATGAAGTACATTTTTTCGTTTATGCTGTTCATTTTCATTTCGGAAATTGGCTTATCTCAAGATTTGGAATTTACTCAGTTTTATTCAAATCCTATATATCTAAATCCTGCTTTTGCTGGAACTCATAAATGTCCACGAATAGCATTGAATTACAGAAATCAATGGCCAAGTTTAACTGGTTCTTATGTTAGTTACGCTGCGGCTTATGACCAATATTTTAAAAATATTTCTGGAGGTTTTGGTGTTATTTTAGTGAATGATGTTCAAGCTAAAACGATCAATACTTCAACGGGTAGTTTAATTTATTCTTATCATGCACCATTAAATAGAAAATGGTCTTTTTGTTTTGGTGCAAAAGCTACTTGGGAACAAAAGTCTCTAGATTGGTCCAAACTAAAATTTGGAGATATGATTGATCCTCGTAAAGGATTTATTTATGCTTCAGGAGATGTGCCTAGAGCTGGGAATAGAGGTTTTTTTGATGCAGCTGCTGGATTTATATTATTTAATAAAAACTTCAATTTTGGTGTGGCTGCTCATCATTTATCTCAGCCAAATGAATCAATGATATTAGGGATTGACGGTCAAGATAGATTACCGATTCGTTTGACAGCTCATACTTCTGCATCAATTAGCCCTACTAAAGGTTCTAAATATAGTGATCCTACTTTGATAATGCCTTCTGTGATTTATAGTTATCAAAATGGATTTTCTCAATTGAATATTGGTACGTATGTAAAATATGGAGCTATGCAATTTGGTGCATGGTTTAGAAATAGAGATGCATTTATTTTGACAATTGGAATTAATACCAAATTATTTAAAGTGGGTTATAGTTACGATGTTACTGTTAGTAAGCTAAATAATGGTGTATCAGGTGGTTCTCATGAAGTTTCTTTAGGGTTTAATTTCTCATGTAAACCACCTCCACAACGTTTTAAAACAATTTCTTGTCCTTCTTTTTAATTTTAATTTAAATTAATTCCAATTTTATAAAATTATCTCTTCGTTTCGATTTTTCACTTTAGATTTGTGACATGAATAAAAAAATCCATGTTGGAATTATTGGTGGAGGTGCAGCTGGATTTTTTTCAGCAATTTCTGTGAAAGAACATTTTCCAGATTATAATGTTACTATTTTTGAAAAATCAGCAAAGATTTTAGCAAAAGTTAAAATTTCTGGAGGAGGACGATGTAATGTAACTAATGCTTGTTTTGATAATAAAGAATTAGCATCTTTTTATCCGAGGGGTGGTTCTTTTTTAAGGAAAGCATTTGAACAATTCAATTCTAAGTCTACAATGGATTGGTTTACAGAAAGAAATGTTCCCCTTGATGTTTTGGCTGAAAATTGTGTTTTTCCGAAATCAAATGAATCTCAATCGATTATTGATTGCTTTTTAAAAGAAGCAAATCAGAAAAATATAGAAATTAAAATACAATCGGGTATTAATGAAATTGAAATTCAAAAGGATAATTCCTTTTTATTAAAATCTCTGAACGATGAGTTTCTTGTTGATAAAGTTATTGTAACTACAGGTGGTCATCCGAAAAGAATTAGTTTGGAATGGTTGGAGAAATTAGGTCATACAATTGTTGATCCTTTACCTTCTTTATTTACTTTTAATATGCCTTCAAATCCTATTTGTGCTTTAATGGGGAATGTAGTTGAAGAATGTACTGTCAAGATTGAAGGAACGAAGTTGATAGGAAAAGGTCCTTTATTAGTGACGCATTGGGGAATGAGTGGTCCTTCTATATTGAAATTATCTGCATGGGGAGCACGAATTTTAGCAGAGAAGAATTATCAATTTTCAGTTTTAGTTAATTGGCTAAACGATAGAAAAGAGGACGATGTTAGATGTGAAATACTGAATATTATTGATCAACATGGTGCAAAGATGATTAGTAATTTAAATCCTTTTCCAATGACGAATCGTTTGTGGATGTTTTTACTTGAAAAAACAGAAATTAATCCAGAAAGAAGGTGGAATGAAGTTGGTAAAAAAGGAATAAATAAACTGATCAATACTTTGTTGAATGATCGATATGAAGTAAATGGTAAAACCACCTTTAAAGAAGAGTTTGTAACAGCTGGCGGAATTTCGTTAGAACAAGTAGATTCAACTACGATGGAAAGTAAGGTTGTTTCAGGTTTGTTTTTTGCAGGTGAAGTGTTGGATATTGATGGGGTTACAGGAGGTTTTAGTTTTCAAGCTGCTTGGACGACTGGATTTATTGCAGGTAAATCAATAGGATATTAAATTTATAGAATTGTAAATGACAATTTCATCGAGTTATAAAAATCAAATTCCTTTTCTAATAGTAAGTCTTTTGTTTGTAATAGCTGAACTATTTGTAATGCCAACAGGAGAATTTCCTTTAAATGACGATTGGGCTTATTCCAAAGCAATTAAATTTTATCTTGAAACTGGGGATGTTAAGATTTCAAATATGATTGCAATACCGTTTGTTACTCAATTCTTTATAGGGTCAATTGTTTGTAAAGTAGTTGGTTTTTCTTTTTTCACTTTGCGATTGATTTC
>OBEQ011534491.1_pt1 | contig 31806 bp, 23 predicted proteins | sample 1670901 | NCBI WGS metagenome assembly OBEQ01 (sample SAMEA104232315, study PRJEB22302) | groundwater metagenome | biome: forest; feature: aquifer; material: groundwater | place: USA | collected 2011-08-07 | depth 5.4 m | reverse complement strand
TAATTTCAATCAAGAATTAAAACAAGTAATAGGTTATGGATTTGATATTACACGGAGAAAAATAACGGAATATAATCTTCAGAAAAGTGAAGAACGACTACAACTTGTACTAGCGGGAACGAATGATGGTTGGTGGGATTGGGATTTAATTGAGGATACACTTTATTATTCTCCTAGATGGTGGGCAATGTTTGGTTATATTGACAATGAAATTGAACTTATTCCAAGTATATATCTTAATTATATTCATCCAGATGATCGTGAAAGAGTTGAAAATTCTTTTAAAATTGCTTTAAATGATGGCACGACTTCATATGAAATTGAATGTCGATTAATTAACAGGCAGGGAAATTATATTCCTATTTTATCAAGAGGGTATATTTTACGTGATACCAACAATATACCAATTCGAGTTTCTGGGTCTGATATGGATTTATCTGAGCGGAAATTAGCAGAAGATAAAATCAAGCAAAGTGAAGAAAAATACCGTTCACTTATCGAAACTTCTCCTGAAATTATTATGATTACAGACCGTGATCAAAAAATTCAATTCATTAATTTTGTTTCAGGTAATTTCGAAAAAGATGATATTGTTGGCGAAAGCATATATGAATTTGTCAATGAAAAACATCATGAAGAAATTCAAAAAGCGCATGAAAGTATATTTAATGGAGCAAAATCTGCTCAATATGAAACGGAAGGAACAGATTCGTTAGGTAATATAGCTTATTTTATTACACATGTTGGTCCAAAATATCTAGATGATCAGGTGGTAGGATTGGTGTTATTTATCAGTAATATTACAGACAGGAAAATATATGAAGTACAAATTAAACAATCCCTTGAAGAGAAAGAAATCCTTTTGAAAGAAGTCCATCATCGAGTAAAAAATAATCTTCAAATTATTTCAAGTATTTTAAATTTACAGTCTTCAACCATTTCAGATCAACAGACGTTAGATCTATTGAAAAACAGTCAAGATAGAATTAGGTCAATGTCTTTAATTCATGAATTATTATATCAAACCAAAGATTTTTCTACAATTAATTTTTCTGAATATATACGAAGTATAGCTACAAATCTTTTTCAATCGTATAACCAAAATAAATTGATTGATCTTTCTCTTGAACTTGAGACTGTATTTTTAGATTTAGATTCAGCTATCCCTTGTGGATTAATAATCAATGAATTAATAACAAATTCTTTAAAATACGCCTATCCAAATAATCAAAAAGGGGCTATTAAAATTGGGTTAAATCAAATAGGTAAAAAGGTTATTTTAATCATTGAAGATAATGGTCAAGGTTTTCCTACTAGAATAGATTTTAGAGAAACAGAATCGTTGGGAATGCAGTTAGTTATTTCTTTAACCGATCAAATAGATGGAGAAATTGAATTAAATACTTCAGCTGGAACAAAATTTACAATTCAGTTTAATAATGTTACAGAATCGTAAATTTGGAATAAGGAGTAAATGGAATAATCACTAAAAATGATGTTTTTTTAACAAAATGAATAAAAAATATTTTTTAAAATCATATTTTGTCTATATTTGCAAATAATGAAAGAAAATAAACTATATGATATAATTGATTTAACACGTGTAGTGTTGGGCAGTTCTATGGTATCTTCTATCATTATTACATCAACAACAACGATTACCCTTTAGGGTTTTCGTCTATATACCTCCGTCGGGCCAAGTGCCTATATAAACTAAAAAGTTGAACTCTTTGGTTTATTTCAAACTTATTTTATTTATTATCAATTTTACATCTTATGTACGTATTAAAATTTGGAGGGACTTCGGTTGCCAATTCAGAGAATATTCAAAAAACTGTTGAGATAGTTCAACATTCCGTTAATAAAAATAGAACTTTCGTAGTTGTTTCAGCAATGAGTGGAGTAACAGATTTATTAATAGAAGCAGCAAATCTGGCTGCAAATCAAAATGAAGAATACAAAGAAAAATTAAAAATAATTGAGCTAAGACATTTGACATCTGTTAAGGAAATGATTCCTCTAAATGAGCAAAGTGCTGTTTTGAGTCAAATAAAAAAATTATGTAATGAAATCGAAAATTTATGTGAAGGCATATTCTTAATTAATGAATTATCTGAACGAGCAAAAGATCGAATTATCAGCTACGGTGAGGTACTTTCATCACTTTTAATTTATGAAAAATTTAAATCAAACAAACTCAATGTCAAATGGGTTGATGCTCGTTTAATCATTAAAACCAACAAACGCTTTGGCTTAGCTGAAGTTGACTTTGAACAATCAAACAAAGCGATAACAGCAATAATAAATGCTGCAAATGAAGATGTATTTATAATGCCTGGATTTATTGCGTCTAATAGCGAAGGAATTACAACTACACTTGGTCGTGGTGGTTCAGACTATAGTGCTTCTATAATTGCAGCGGCTGTAAATGCTGAATGTTTAGAAATATGGACAGATGTTAGCGGTGTAATGACTGCTGACCCTCGTTTCGTGTCAAATTGTAAAGTAATCCCTAGAATGTCATACCATGAAGCAATGGAATTATCTCATTTTGGAGCCAAAGTTATTTATCCTCCAACTATTCAACCTGTGATGGATAAAAACATACCGATTTGGATAAAAAATACATTTGAACCAACTGCTTATGGAACTCAAATAGAGAAAGAAGTTCCAGAGGAAAACAAAAGTTTGATTTGTGGGCTAACAAGTATAAAAAAAATAGCTTTACTTAACTTTGAAGGACCAGGTATGGTTGGTATTCCAGGTATTTCAATGCGTTTATTTTCAGCTTTATCTAAAGAAAAAGTGAATGTTATATTAATTACTCAAGCTTCTTCTGAGCATTCAATATGCATTGCAATTGAAGAATCTTTTACTGTTTGTGCTAAAAATTCGATTGATTTTGAATTTGAAAATGAAATTAAAAATGGATTAATAAATCCAATTAAAGTTGAAAATGATCATTCAATTATTGCATTGGTTGGAGATAGTATGAAAAGTTTACCAGGAATTTCTGGAAAAATGTTCGGTGCTCTAGGTCGAAATGGAATAAACATTCGTGCGATTGCTCAAGGTTCTTCTGAGAAAAATATTTCGGCAGTTGTGAAAACATTAGATGTTCAAAAAGCATTAAACGTTTTGCATGAAGATTTCTTTGAAGAAGAGATCAAACAAATTAATTTATTTATTGTTGGAGTTGGGAATGTAGGCGGGAAGTTATTAGGACAACTTCACAAACAAGCTAACTATTTGAAAGATCAATTATATCTTCAGGTGAATGTTATTGGAATTGCAAGTAGTAAAAAAATGATTTTAAATGAAAATGGAATTACACTAAATAATTGGGAAGAGAGTTTAAAAAATTCGGAAGAAATGAATTTGAAACATTTTATTTCTTTCGTAAATGATAAAAATTTGCGGAATTCAGTTTTTGTAGACATAACATCAAATCAAACAATATCAGATTGTTATAGTGAATTATTGAGTAAAAGTATTGCGGTTGTTGCGTGTAATAAAATAGCGAGTTCGTCAAACTATTCCATTTATTCTAATTTGAAAAAATTAGCTAAAAAACACAATACAGCTTATCTGTATGAAACAAATGTTGGAGCAAGTTTACCAGTTATTGGTACTTTAAAAGATTTGATGCAAAGTGGAGATAAAGTAACTAAAATAGAAGCTGTTTTATCTGGAACTTTAAATTTTGTATTCAATACTTACAATGGTTCAGAAACATTTTCTTCTGTAGTTCAACAAGCTCGAGAAGAAGGATATGCTGAATCAGATCCTCGGATTGATTTGAGCGGAATGGATGTAATGAGAAAAATCTTAATTTTAGCTAGAGAATCTGGGATTTGTATGGAAATGAATGAAATTGAAACAATTCCTTTTCTACCTGATGAATGTATGGAAGGCGATGTTCAGGCATTTTATTCTTCCATGCTAAAACATGAAAAGCATTTTAAACAATTGTATTCTAATGCTGAAAAGAATGGTTGTCGATTGAAATTTGTTGCAAAACTGGAAAAAGGAAAGGCTTCTGTAGGTTTAGAACATATAAATGCGAATCACGATCTATTTCATTTATATGGAAAAGACAATGTGGTTTTATTTTACACGAATAGGTATAATGAACAACCACTTGTAATTAAAGGTGCAGGTGCAGGTGCGGAAGTTACTGCTTCAGGTATTTTTGCAGATATATTGAGAACTGTTAAAGTGTAAAAAAATGAAAAATATAGATAAAATAATAAAAGTTTTAGCTCCTGCAACTGTCGCCAATGTTGCTTGCGGATTTGATGTTCTTGGCTTTGCTTTAAGTGATATAAATGATGAATTAATAATGCGTTTAGTTCCTAAAAGAGGAATTACGATTATCAATCAAGACGAATTCAATCTTCCAACTGAACCAACTCAAAATGTTATTGGTGTCAGTTTGTTAGCAATGCTTGAAGAAATTGAAGGAGAGATTGGATTTGAAATTAGAAGTACAAAAAATATAAAACCTGGAAGCGGAATTGGTTCAAGTGCTGCTAGTGCTGCTGGAGCTGTTTTTGGTGCCAATTATTTGCTTGAAAATCGTTTTTCGAATGAAGATTTAATTCGTTTCGCTATGTGTGGTGAAGAATTAGCTTCAGGTTCAAAGCATGCAGATAATATCGCTCCTTGTATTTACGGTGGATTTACGTTGATTCGAAGTACAACACCTTTGGATATTATACCAATTCCCGCTCCTTTTTTATTTGTAACAATTATACATCCTCAAATAGAAGTGAAAACATCAGATGCAAGAAGTATTCTAAAAAAACAAGTCTTACTTTCGGATGCTGTTAAACAATGGGGAAATGTAGGTGGATTGATAGCTGGATTGTTGAAAAATGATTATGATTTAATTAGTCGCTCTTTGGTAGATCATGTTGTTGAACCTGTTCGAAGTATTTTAATTCCAAATTTTGATGAAATGAAGAAAAGAGGAATTGAAGCTGGTGCTTTGGGGGGCGGAATTTCAGGTTCAGGACCTTCCATTTTTTTAATAAGTAAAGATCAAAAAACAGCGTTAGAGGTCGAAAAAGTAGCAAAAAAAGTATATTCAGAAATTGATTTACCTGTATTTACTTATGTTACGAATTTAAATAAAAAAGGGGTTCAAATAATTGAAATGAATTAAATTAAAAACGTATGTTCTATAGAAGTACAAATAATAAATCCGATAAAGTTGATTTTAGAAAAGCTACTTTAACAGGTTTAGCTCTTGATAACGGATTGTTTTTTCCAGAACAAATTCCTGTAGTATCAGCCGATTTTTTAACCGATTTAAAATTAAAGTCAAAAGCTGAAATTGCGTTTGAAATCATAAGACCTTTTGTTGGTTCTTCGATTCCAAAAGATGATTTATATAAAATATGTGAAGAAACTATTGCCTTTGATTTTCCGCTGGCTAAAATAACAGAAAATATCTACTCACTTGAATTATTTCATGGACCAACATTGGCTTTCAAAGATGTTGGCGCTCGATTTTTAAGTCGTTGCTTGGGCTATTTTTCTAAACACTCAGAAAAAAACACAACGGTTTTGGTCGCAACATCAGGAGATACTGGTAGTGCAGTAGCGAATAGTTTTTTAGGCGTTGAGGGTGTTGAAGTTGTTATTTTATATCCTTCAGGTAAAGTAAGTTTAATTCAAGAATTACAATTAACGACCTTAGGAAATAACATTACTGCTCTTGAAGTAGAAGGAGATTTTGATGATTGCCAAAGAATGGTGAAAGAGGCGTTTGCAAATCAAGAATTGAATAATCAATTGAATCTTACTTCTGCAAATTCAATTAATATAGCACGATGGTTGTCTCAACAATTTTACTATTTTTTTGCTCTTAGTCAATGGCCTCATGAAGATCCACCTGTAATTTCTGTTCCCAGTGGCAATTTTGGGAATATTTGTGCTGGATTAATTGCTCATAATTCAGGGCTTCCAGTATCTCATTTCATTGCTGCATGCAATAGTAATGATGCTTTCTATGAATATTTACAGAATGGGGATTATAAAATGAAGACTTCTATTCCAACTATTTCCAACGCAATGGATGTAGGGAATCCAAGTAATTTTGTTCGTGTTTTAGAATTGTTTAACAATGATTTTGAACAACTTAAAAGTAAAGTATCGAGTAATAGAATTACAGATGAAGAAACAAAAAAAACTATTTCTAATGTGTATGAAAAACATAATTATTTACTAGATCCTCATGGAGCTGTAGCATTTACTGCATTGCAAAATTATTTGAATGATCATCCAAATAAAAAAGGAATTATACTTGAAACAGCACATCCTATTAAATTTAATAATGTTGTTGAACCAATTATTGGTAAAGAAATTGAAGTTCCGTTTAGTGTTAAAACCTTGTTAGAAAAAACAAAAAAAAGTAAATTAATTTCTCCTACTTTTTACGCATTAAACAATGAATTATTAAAATTAACTGTAGGACTCCTCTAAAATTCAATTCCTCATTTACCAAAATTTAATACAGAAAAACGCAGGGCAAACGCATTTTGATTTTTTAACCACAGATTTACACAGAGTATATACACAGAGTGTCACGAAGTTTTTCAAGAATATAAATAAACTCAGAATCTTTGTGAAAACTCCATAAAATAAACTCCTTTTAAACACAGTATTTAAATAAAACATCCTGTTTTCAATGAGTTTAAATGCGTTTGCCCTGCAGAAAAACGCAGGTTGTCGAAAGATGACCCGCTTTTTAATTTTAGTATAAACACAGCCCAACACCTAACACCTAATTCCTAACACCTAATTCACAGCTTCTCCAACATCTTCATCACTTCTGGACGTTTTCTTGTTGAAACCGGGATCATATTTCCATTGTTCATGATTAAATGTCCGCCTTCGATTTTCACGTATTCTTTGATGAATTTTGTATTCACTAAATGCGATTGATGTACTCTGAAAAATCCTGAATCTGTTAATAGATCTTCGAATTCTTTCAATGTTTTTGACACCAATAATTTTTTGTCATTCACAAAATGAAATTCAGTATAATTCACACTACTTTCACATCTTAAGATATCACAAATATTGACAATGTGGATTTTATCTTGTGAATGTAACGCTAAACGCTCATTGGGTTTGTGATGGTTTTTCAATGAATCGTTTAACAATTGATATTTTTCATTTTCATTGATTCTGTTTTCTCTGAATTTATTCATGGCACTGATTAATTCATCAGGATCAACAGGTTTTAATAGGTAATCAATTGCAGCGTAACGGAAAGCTTTAATTGCGTGGGCATCTGAAGCTGTAATGAAAATTATTTTAAACGAAATTTCACTTAAAACATCTATTAAGTCGAATCCACTTCCGTCCTGCATTTGAATATCCAAAAACAAAATATCTGGTTTGATATTCTTTAATAATTTTGCTCCTTCTACAACGCCGTTTGCTTCTCCAATTACTTCAACATCTGGAGCGTATACTTCTAAATCTTTTTTAAAAGTTACTCTCGCTTGTTCTATATCGTCAATTATTATTGCTTTTATCATAATCAAATAGGGATTCTTACAATTACTTTTGTTCCTATACCAACTCCATTCTCATCATACAAATCTATAATTTCTAAGGTTTGAATGTCAATTTCTTCTTTCATTAATTCTAATCTTTCTTGAATTACTGCTAATGCAGTTGATGTATGGTATTTTTCCTTGCTCACACTGTTGTGTTCTTCAGCTTTATCTCTTCCGATTCCATTGTCCATTATCGAACAAACTAAAACGTTACCTTCTTCTTTAAAATCAATGGAAATTAGTCCTCGTCTTCCAGAAATTGGATCTATAATGGAAGATTCTGTATATTTTAATCCATGTTTGATCGCATTTTCTACGAATGGTTGTAACAACATCGGTGGGATTTTAACGAAATCTTGCTCAATTTCATCTGCAACATTAATCTGATAATCAAATCGATCGCCGTTGCAAAATTTTTCAATCATTAAATAATTTTCTAATGAACTGACTTCTTCCTCCAATGAAATAAACGCATTCCTAGAATTATCTAAAATTTGACGCATCAATCGTGAGAATTTAGCTAAATAATACCGTGCTTCTTGTTCTTTTCCTGTCCCGATTAAGGACTGAATAGAATTCAACGCATTGAAAATAAAGTGCGGATTCATTTGTAAACGCAATGTTTTCTGTTCTAATTCGACCAAATCCTTTTCCATTTGAAGTTTTCGCTGTTCTTCAGATGATTTAAATTTAATACGATTTATCTGACGTTTATACATCAATCGGATACTTACAATTATTAGTATCAAAGCAAGTGAAATCACCCAACCTTGTAACCAAAAAGGGGTTGCAATATTGATTTTAATACGAATAGGTTTTTTATTCCAAACCCCGTCTTCATTACAAGCAATCAACAAAAAAGTATAATTTCCAGGAAATAAATTCGAATACACAATGCTGTGATCTGTTGAACCGGGCGACCAATTTTTGTCAAATCCTTCTAATTTCCATTTGTACCGAACACCGTCAGGATTGCTTAAATTAATGGCATTAAAATCAAAACTTAAGTGATTTTGACTGTAGGGTAAATCTAGAATTTGAACCTGATTCCAGTCTTTCATAAAATGACGAAATTCGGTCTTGGAAATACTTTCGTAAAATAATTTAATGTCTGTTATATTCGTTATCGGTTCGAATCGATTTTTGGTTGAATTAGCGGGATTATATTTAGATAATCCGTTAATCGTTCCAAACCAAATTGTCCCATCTTTGTCGTTGTAAACGGAGTTCAAACAGGTTTCTATTCCTGTAAATCCATCGCCTTTGCTGTAATGTTTGATAGAAATTATTCTTCGACTTTTAGATAAATAGATATAATCTAATCCTGTCTCTGAACCGACAATTAGATTGTTTCGTTTATCAATTGTCATCAAATAAATATTGGTTGATGTCAATCCATTTTTAAGATTGAAATTTCGAATATAAAACCTCGGTTTATATAAATAAAAGGTTGAAATTCCAGCTCCAGCAGTCCCAACCCACAGAAATCCATTTTTATCTTCTACCAGACTTCGAATTGAATTGGAAATTAAACCATCTTTATCGGTAATAATGGTAGAAGAAACTTTTTCATCTTGGAGAAAGCCAATTCCATTATTTTCTGTACCGTACCAAATCCGTCCTTTTTTATCGATGAACAAAGTTGTTAATCGGTTAGTTAAAAGTCCGTCATTTGTTGTGTAATTGATTAATTGAGTTGTTTCTCCGTTGAATTTTATTAGATACAATCCACTTCCAGCAGTTGCAATCCAAACATTTCCTTGACCATCTTTTTTTATGGATCGAATGTGTTTTTTCGCTAAACCTTCTACTAATTTAAATTCGATTCCGTCATAAGAAAATACCCCTTGACCATCCGTTCCTAAATAGATGACGCCGTTTTTATCTTCACCGATGGCTTTGACTTTCACATCATCAAATCCATTACTTGCATTGAAATTTTTAAATCCAGATTGATCAAAACTACTGACACCTTTTTGAGAATTACCAACCCATAAAACTCCCTTCGAATCTCTGTAAATACTATAAATAAAATTTCCTCCTAAGCCAGAACCTTTGTCATAGGTAGTAAATTGTTTTCCGAAATAGTTACAAACTCCACCGCCAGAAGTACCAAACCAAAAACTTCCTGAATTGTCTTGGATAATGCTTCGAACATGGTTGTTACTCAATCCTTCATTTTCAGTGAGCCATGTAAAAGATTTAGAACCAAAATTGTATTGCGCGATTCCATTGGTTAACGTCCCAATTAACACATTGCCTTGATGATCAATGTAAATATCTAAAATCGTTTGTTTGAAAAGTTCTTGATTTGCATCGAATCGTTCGAAGGATTTTTTATTGTAGACATAGGCACCATCACCGTAAGTTCCAATCCATAAATATCCGTTTTTATCTTCTTTAATGGAAGTCACTGAATTTTTCATGTAACGAGAAACCTTGGAGTAATCCTTTAGATGAAACTGTCCATTTTTCTCCGTAATTTGAAACAATCCGCTTTCTGTACCGAACCAAATTGTTCCTTTTTTATCCAATAAAATGGTATTGATAACTGTCTGTTTCGCCTTCAATAAAGTGGAAATATCAGTAAATCGGTTGTTTTCAAATAGATAAACGCCACTACTTGTAGCCAACCATTTTCTTTCTTTTTTATCAATTACAATTCCATGAATCGCCACTTGAAATCGGAAAGAACAAGGAGAATAATTTTTAAAAACTTTCCCGTTGTAAAAGGAAATTCCATCGCCTGTGGCAAACCATAGATTTTTCCGTTTGTCCTCAATAATTTGGAAAATGTTGTTGTTAGATAATCCATCACGGACAGAAAATGTTTTGAAATTAACACCATCATAGCGTGTTGTTCCTCCGCCTCGGGTTCCCATCCAAATATATCCTCTAGAATCTTGAAGTAATGAATAAACTTGGGATTGAGCCACACCATCTTTCACCGTATAGTTTCTGAAATTATATAATTGCGACCAATTACAAAACGGCAGAAACAATAAAAAGAAATAGAAGCTAAATTTTAAATTTTTCAAGGACAGCGATTTTAATTAATCAAAGATAAAAAACGCTTTCTTATAATAACACTGCGAATAATAAAAGGAAAGATTTATTTTGTTTTAGATAGTTTAAGTTTGATTGAATAAATGGAAAAACTGTCTAAAAATGAAAAAAATACACATCTTAATTATTTTAATTTCACTCGGAATTAATAGCTGTATGTCTCAAAATGGATTGAAAAAACCCATGGAGTCATTTACAGATTCTGAAAAGGAACTTATTCAATTTATGGATAGTGTAAGTAAATTAAATCCTGAAAATTGGGAAAAAGAAGTTTCACATATTTCTGATTCTGTTTATGAAAGTCAAATACAAATGGACGTTCAGATAAGTGCTATTGATTTTGAAAAATTAAGAGGGCAGGCAGTAACCTCACGATTGGATATTAATTTGTTCAAACGACTTTTTCCTGAGGAGATAATTGATTCAACATATATAGATAATGATTCTTTACCAATTACAATTTATCACTTCTCAGAAAACAAATTTGATCTTTTTGTCATTCAAATTTTTAAAGTTGGTTGGGATGCCAATGTTTATTTTTTCAATAAAAATAGAATTGTAGCCAAGCATCATATTTTTCATCGATATGGTCTAGAAATTGCCTCTTTTCAAGTTTCTATGAATGAAACGATTATTTATTACGAGCAGAATTTTGCTAGTGGATCAGATATTTTTTGGAGTAATTACAATTTTTTTAAATTTTCTAACAATTCATTAATTCAAGTTTTGAATGAATTGAGTGATGTACATCAAAGGAATTATTTTGAAAGAAAATCCTTTCAATTATCAACTGAGATAGTTTCTGTAAATCCTTTGATAATTAAGATGTATTATGATCAATTTTTTATGGATTCTATTGGGGAACCGATTACTATAATTAAGGATTCAGAAAAAGTGGTTTACAATTGGAATGATTCCTCAAAACAATTTGTTCCAGATTTTAGTAATTCAAAATTGAGTAAGCATAAAATTCTATCGTATTATTTAGACAACACTGAACTTTTGTTTATTAATACTCATTACGATTTATTGAAAGGAATTATAAATGGAAAAAATAAAATAAAGAGAAAGTTGGTGTTTGAGTATTTGAAGGAAGTTAAAAACAATTTGTAAAATATGAGAAGGCTAAAAAACATTGTATTAGTTGTGCTTTTGACTGTAGTTACTTCTTGCGAACGAAAGAATTCTAAAAGGAAATTAATTTTTTCTCACTCTATTATTCATAAAAAGACTAATTCAACTTATATAAAAAATGAAAGATATGGTAATGAAAATATTTATGACATCTATGAATCATTAAAAAATGAAATAATTGAGGACACTTTGATTAAACTTCCATTTAAAAAAGGTGAAAAACAGAAAATGAATTTTACACACTTTAAAGATTATTTTGAAAACTCAACATGTTATTTAAACTATTCAAAATTAACACTTGAAAACAATATAATTATTGAATTCATTAATGATCAGGAAAGAATATTAATAAACCATAAACCTGTTTCAATTAAAAAAATGTACTCTGGAATGTATATGAAAAAATCTGAAATATATTTTGATTATGATGGTGCTGAAATTTATAGATTAAGTGATAAAAAATATGTTATCGTTGGACAATCAGGTCGTTGGTGTGGGCTAGCAAACCAATTTGATATTTATCAGGTTTTTGATATCGAAAAAAATGAACTTATGATATTTTCTTATAAAGATGGATTATGTGAAAAATGAAAGAATTGTCCATCAATAATATTTTGGTTTTCTAATTAATAAACAACCAAAAACGCTTTCTTATAATAACACTACGAATAATAAAACGTCATCTTTTTTTCATTTTGCTCTATTTACATTTGGTTAGAGTAATAATATAAATGTGTTTATGAAAAACTTAAAATATTTAAGCCCTTTTTTATTTCTTCTTTTATCCTTTTCAGATAATAATGATATTGATTTTAATAAATTATTGAAACTTAGAATAGAAGTATTATTAAAAAACAAGATAGGAAAAGCATTTCAATATAATTTGAACTGTGATAAAAGTTGCAATAAAACTACATTGACATATTTAGGAATTATTACAACAAACAAAAACAAGCAATATAAAATATTAAACTCATTTTTTGTATCTGGTTATTCATGTAGAGGTACGAGTAGGATATGTATTTATAATTTACAAAATCAATATTTGGGTAATTATTATATGGGGATGCCTGAAAACTTGCCAGACGCAGTAAAAGAAAATTGTTTGGTTTATAATAAAGAAAATAGTGAATGTGTGAGTAGAAAAGGAACTAAAATTTCTTTTAAATATGGTGTCCCGAAACAATTTTTTTTAGACTGTTATGATCACGTTTCTTTTGGTAATCAAGAATAAAAAAGGAAAATTATGAAATCACTAATTCTACAGTTCAAAACAGCCTACAAAAAATACAAAAAAGTGTTTTTCAAATTCGCTTTTCTTCTTTTTGTAATATGGTACATTCAATGTTTACCAGAAACCTTGTTCAACGATCCAACTTCAACAGTTTTATTGGATAATAACCAAAATCTTTTATGTGCAAAAATAGCAGACGATGGACAATGGCGTTTTTCGGACAGTGATTCCATTCCTAAAAAATTTGAAACGTGTATAGTAGAATTTGAAGATATTAATTTTCACACGCATATTGGAATTAGTCTTAAAGGTGTTGGAAGAGCGATTGTCCAAAATTTTAAGAATAAAAAAGTGGTCAGTGGTGGAAGTACGATTACCATGCAATTAGCCCGAATTATGCGAAAAAATCCTGAAAGAACTTACGGAGAAAAAGTACTTGAAATGCTGTTGGCTACTCGAATGGAAATTAGATTTAGTAAGGAAGAAATTCTTTCGATGTATGCTTCTCATGCTCCTTTTGGAAACAATGTGGTAGGACTAGAAGCTGCATCGTGGCGATTTTTTGGCAGAAGTTCAGATAAATTAAGTTGGTCAGAATCGGCTACTTTAGCTGTATTACCCAATGCTCCTGGGTTGATTTATCCTGGTAAAAATCATACTGCTTTGATGAACAAGCGTAATCGCTTATTAAAACGATTATACGATAAAAATATCCTTTCAAAAACATCATTTTTTCTAGCAATTTCAGAACCATTACCCAATAAACCATTGCCGTTGCCACGTTTAGCTCCTCATTTACTTTCTCAATTGATGAAAGAAGGATTTCGAGGTAAAACCGTGACTTCAACATTGCATAAAAAAATGCAAGAAAAAGCAATTCAAATTTTACAAAATCACAGTTTGTTAATGCAAGACAACATGATTTATAACGGTGCTGTGATGATTACTTCTGTAAAAACGGGGGAAATACTTGCCTATGTTGGAAACACAACTTCCGATAATTTAGACAATGCGAACGATGTTAATTGCATCAAAGCGCCTCGCAGCACAGGAAGTATTTTAAAACCCATGCTTTTTGCGAAAGGATTGGAAGATGGATTAATAACGCCAACTATGCTTTTACAAGATATCCCTTCACAATTTGGTGGATTTTCGCCCAAGAATTTCACGGGAAATTTTGAAGGTGCTTTACCTGCGAATATGGCTCTTTCTAGAAGTTTAAATATTCCGATGGTTCACATGTTGAACAAATACGGTTTATCAAAATTTCATGGGGAATTAAAAAATTACGGACTAACAACACTGAATCATCCTGCAAGTCATTACGGACTTTCATTAATTTTAGGAGGAGCAGAAGCTACTTTATTTGACCTCACAAAAGTTTATACCCAAATGGCACAAGAATTAGAATTTGGTCATTCACTGCCTTTTCAGATTGTTGTTCCAAAAGAAATTTCTGAAGAAACAACATTATTTTCACCTTTAAAAACCAATAAAGGATGTATTTATTCAACCTTTGAAGCCATGACAGAAGTGAACCGTCCTGATGAAGATAACAATTGGAAAGTTTTCAATTCTGAACAAAAAATAGCATGGAAAACAGGAACAAGTTTCGGATTCAGGGATGCTTGGGCAATTGGTATAACACCAGATTATGTTGTTTCGATATGGATAGGAAATGCAGATGGAGAAGGTAGGCCAGGTTTAACGGGTGTTAATGCTGCTGCTCCTTTACTATTTACCATTTTTAAAAATCTTCCGAAATCATCGAAGTGGTTTGTTCAACCTTTTAAAGAGATGAATTATACACGTTTATGTCACGAAAGTGGGCATAGAGCTTCTCATTTATGTCCAACGATTGACATGAAATGGATTCCTAAAACATGTTTATCTTCCACAGCTTGTCCCTATCATCAAACAATTCACTTAAACAAAACTGGACTTTTACGAGTAGACAGTGATTGTGAAAGTGTCGACAATATGGTGCATAAAACATGGTTCGTATTGCCTTCGATTGTTGAGAAATATTATAAAACATCGCATCCAAATCACCCGATTTTGCCAGAATTTAAACCAGAATGTTTATCAAAAATTTCAGAAAGAGCGATTGGAATTATTTACCCAAAAGCCAAATCAAAAATTTACATTCCGATTCAATTAGATGGAACAATTGGTAAAACCATTTTTGAAGCGACACATCGAAATAATACTCTAAAAATATACTGGCATTTGGATGAAGAATTTATTGGCGAAACAATGGAAATTCATCAGTTAGCGTTAAATCCATCGATTGGAAAACATAAATTAATGTTGGTTGATGAAAATGGAATTACATCCAAAGTCGATTTCGAAGTGATTGGGAAGAGGAAGTGAATTCTCCAATTATTTTCGATTGTTTTTTGAATATAAAACGTAGCTTCTGAAACCATTTTTATTTTTTGAATGATTAAAATATGATGGCCCCATGGAATTAAATTCAATTGCGAAACAAGTTGTTTCGCAATTGAAGAGTAAAACAAATACCATTGTCTAACAATTTCTAAATTTCGTTTTGAAAATCCTCCAATTTCTGGGAATCCTGTTTTTAAATCTTTACTCAATTGTTCTATAAATCCACTTCCCCATTCTGAATTAGTTTGTTTTTCAACGATATTTCGACCTAATTCCCAATATAATTCTATCAATTCAGTATTAATAGCTAACGATGCTTTAATCTGACTTTGTTTGATTTTATTCTTGAGAGAAACCAAAAGAATCTTATAATCATCATTTAAACTTAAGTGACTCATTTTATGCGTTTTGAAATTTTCTCTATTTAAGATAGTTAAAAAGTTGAAATTAAACACGAAAATTGAAACAAAAATCATATTTCTTTTTTCAAATAATTCCAATTCAACGACGCATAATAATTCACCTCAGTCGCATCATAAAAGCACTCAAATTTATTGTTTAAGAACCTTCAAATTTGTCCTATAATTAAATTCAAAGTATATGAAATATCTATTCATTATTTTACTGCCTACTTTAATGTTGCTTTCGTGTGACAATTCTAAAAAGAAAGCAAAAAAGGAAAACCCTAAATTAAAATCTCAAATAAGTAATTCAGTTCCACCAATTGACTCAGTAATCGCAGTGGATGAAAATATCCCAAAAAATCTAATTCCAGTCCTTGGTTACCGTTTTATTATTAATGGAGATTTTGATGGAGATGGTAAAAAAGAAAAGTTAACAGAGCATTTTTTTAGCGGTACCAATAAAAAGGAAACACATAAATTTTATGATAGTTTGACGAATTACGATCAATTGGTTGAGTTGACAATTAAGAAAAATCCGTATTCCTTTTTATCCTGCGACAACATCGAAATAGATTCTTTTCATGTAACAAATAGGGGTCAATTATTAGGTCTTTCCTATTTAAAAAATGAGGGAGATTTAAACGGAGACGGAACAGATGAAATTTCTTACGTGATCAATTGGGCAGATTGGTCAAATTTAAATACTTGGCATATTGCGACGTACAAAAATAATGAATGGAAGGACATTTATACTTTTGATATTTGGGATTGGCAAATTCCAGATCTTCCAGAAACATTTAATCAATATGGTTTTTTTGGGCTTCAAGATAAAATTATTAATTCGTCTGATGTCGAAATTAATAAACAGGTTGAAGATAAATTACTGGGATTTGAAGGTCTTGTGAAAAAGATAAAGAAAAATAAGATTCAAGTCATCTATAGAAATGAAGAGGCAGATGAAGATACGATGATTGTTAATTTGAAACAGTTGAAATGAAAAATCTACTTTCCTTTATTCTTATTTCGATTTTACTAATTTCATGTAAAACGGAGATTAAAAATCTTCCTAGAATTACTAGTAAAAAAGATAATAAAATCCATAGTATAGAAATAATAAAAGATTTAGACATTTTCAATAATTTAGATAGTAAAACCATTCTTCCTAGATTATATGATTCAAAAATAATGGATACAACAGGTATACTTTGGAAGCCTAATTATTCAGAATTAAAATCAACAATTGTTTCTTATGATGGTTTTTGTCATACTTCAATTGATACGATCATGTATTTTAACGATCAAAATAATACAAAATGTGCAGTAGTTGTTTTAGATAATTACCAATATCTAATAGATTATCCAGATAGTACGGGAATTCACATTGGTGGGAGTCATTTTTCAAGTCTTTCATTAGGAATTGCAGTATTTAAAAAAACAGAGGAGAACCAATGGGAAAATTATGGCTTTAAAAAACATTTTGCTTCGCTAGGTTATTTTGGAGAATACAAAACAGGAAGGGATGATCAAGGAAAAATAAGTCTTATAAAAATTGCTGATAATTACACTTGCTTATCACTTATTCAAGGTATTGGAGGTAATACTGGTTTTTTTTGGGGATACGAAATGCTGTTTAATATTGAGCCGTTTCAGTTAACGGAACCTAAAAACAATAATGATGAGGTTGAAGGAATTAATGAAGGTCCAGAAGAATATTTATTTCAGCAAATTTTAACTTATAATTATTATTGCAGCTATTGTTTTTTAGATAATCCATGTAATATAAAGGAAATAGAACTTCAATTCATTAAACGGAAAAAAGATTATTACGATCTGAATTTACTTATCACTAAAAATGGGAAGAAGAGGATCGAAAAGTATTATTACAACAGAGACATTTGCAAATATGTGAAAAAGTAATTTACAAATAATTCCCAAATCATTACGCTTAATAATTCACTTCAATCGCTTCCTAAAACGACACCTTTAAATTGATTCAAAACATTCAAATTTGACCTTATAAATACTTTACATTATGAAAACGTTCAAAATAATTGCAGCAATTTTAATCATCGGATTCTTTGGTTTCATTATCAACTCATGTGGGTCAAATCATACAATCCTAGAACAAAACCTTGCTTTTGCGAAACACATTTCAGGCTACACTTCTGGAATGGTGAGCAGAAAATCAACGATTCAAATTGAATTAGTCAATTTTGTGGGTGATACTTCTTTGATTTCAGAAAATACAATTCCAGATTCTACTTTGTTGGAAGATATTTTTTCATTTGAACCAGAAATTAAAGGTCATGCGATTTGGATTGATAGCAGAACAATTGAATTTATTCCAGATGAACCGCTTCCTGCCAATCAATTTTATAACGCTGAATTTGATCTTGAAAAAGTAGCAACCGTTGAAAGTGATTTAGAAACTTTTCCTTTTCAATTTTCATCGTATCAACAAAAAATTACGATCGACGGAATAAATACGAACAGTTATGACGATTATAACATTGAGTGGCAATATGTTTCAGGATTGATAAAAACAACTGATTTTGCGGATACAAATGACATAAAAGAAGTTTTAAAAGCAACACAAAACGGAAAGGATTTATCGGTGAAAATAGCACCTAATTACAATCTCAACGAATTCTATTTTAGAATAGACAGTATCGAACGTAAAACTACAGTGGAAAAAATACTATTGACTTGGAATGGAGAAAGTATTAATTCCATGAGTCGTGGTAAAAAAGAGGTGAAAATAAGCGCTTTGGGAGATTTCACAGTTCAATCTGCTAAAGTATATGATAACCAAGATCAATCGATTCAAATTGAATTTAGTGAGCCGATCAACATGAATCAAAACTTGAAAGGAATTATTACGCTCGAAGGGGTGGAAGATTTAACGTTTCGAGTAGATTACAATACGGTAACTGTGTTTTTAGCAAATCGAACAATTGGCGATAGAAAACTGGTCATTTCAAACGGTATTAAAAACTTCAAAGGATATAATATTTTAACTGAATATGTCACTTCTTTATCATTTCTTGAACCGAAACCAGCCATTCGAATCAATGGAAATGGATCTATTTTGCCCAATTCTAGTGGATTAATTTTTCCTTTTGAAGCAGTAAGTTTAAAATCGGTTGATGTTCGAATTATTAAAATATTTGAAAACAACATTCATCATTTTTTACAAGTGAATAATTTAAACGGGGATGACGGTTTAACTCGATACGGGAAAGTGATAGCGACCAAGAAAATACTTTTGAATTATGATAAATCCATGAATTTAAAACAATGGAACAGTCATGTTATTGATTTAGGGAAATTAATTCAACCAGATCCTGGAGCGATTTACCGTGTTTCTATCAAATTTGAAAAAGAAGATGCGCTTTGTGATTGTGAAGCGAGTACTCCAGAAGAGAATGAAGATGATGAAGAATACGAAGAGGAAGATCCAAATTGGTCGGAAAGATTATGGGACAGTTACGGATTTGACGATGGTTACGATTCTTGGGGTGATTATTCAGACAGTGAATCTCCTTGTAACGAAGATTATTACCGTGGAAAAGCGGAAAGTAGAAATATTCTAGCTTCAGATATTGGGATGATCTACAAATTGGATGAAAGCAAAATGTCACATGCTTTTTTAAGCAATATGTTGACAACAGAACCTATTCCAAATGCTGAAATTCAATATTTCGATTACACGAAACAAATTATTGCGTCAGGAAAAACAGATGCGTTTGGAATGTTGGATATTCAACTGAAAGAAAAACCGTTCTTGATGGTTGCAAAATATGGAAAACAAAGAGGGTATTTGAAATTGGCCGATGGATATGCCAACTCTCTCAGTAAATTCGATATTGATGGAGAACAAATTCAAAAAGGTGTCAAGGGTTATATTTATGGAGAAAGAGGTGTTTGGCGTCCTGGTGATTCTTTGTATTTGAATTTCATCTTAGAGAACAAGGACCATTTATTACCTGCAAATCATCCTGTTAAATTTGAATTAATTGATCCAAATGGTCAAACAGTTCAACAAATGACGAAGACAAAAAACGTAGACGGAATCTATGATTTCAGAACGATGGTCAACAGTGAAGCTCCAACAGGAAATTATACAGCGATCGTTTCGGTTGGAAATAGAAAATACACCAAAAACATTAAAATTGAAACGGTTAAACCCAATCGTTTGAAAATTTACTTAGACATTGATAAATCTAAAATTACGGACACTTTTGCCTCAATGAAAGTAAAATGGCTTCATGGAGCAATTGCTAAAAATTTAAATGCAACCGTCGACGTTTCGCTAAAAATGACAAAAACAATGTTTGATAATTATGCCAATTATGAATTCGATTCACCCATGCGAAATTTCAATACGAATGAAGAAACAATTTTCGATGGACAATTAAATGAAGTGGGAGAAGCAAAAATTAGAACAAAACTAAATGTTGGAAAAGATGCTCCAGGTATGTTAAAAGCGACGTATACAACCAAAGTTTTTGAAGAAGGGGGCGATTTCAGTATTGACAGATGTAGTAAAGCGTATTCACCTTTTAGTACTTATGTAGGAATTCAAGTTCCTAAAAATAAAAATGAAGACAATACACTCATCACTGGGAAGAACTATAAAATGGATATTGTAGCGCTTTCGGAAGACGGTAAATTAAAAAAAGTGAGTAAACTACAAGTGAAAGTTTACCGCTTAGAATGGAGATGGTGGTACCAACAAGACGAAGAAGATTTATCTGGATTTATGTCTAGAAACGGTACAATAACTGTCCAAGACACGATAATTTCGGCAAACGAAGGCAAAGCGATCTTCCCTTTCAAGTTGAATTATCCTGACTATGGCAGGTTCTTAATAACAGTTACAGATGTAGAAGGAAATCATCAAACTGGAAAAATTGTAACGGTTGACTGGCCGAATTTAAGTCGAGGTACTTCTTCGAACAATGAAAACGCCAACATGTTAAATATCTCTTGTGATAAGGAGAAATACACAACAGGACAAAAAATTAAAGTGATGATTCCGACTCCAGCAAATGGGAAAGCGTTAATCAGTGTAGAAACACGTTCAAAAGTGATTAAAAAATATTGGATTTCAACTCAGAAAGGAGAAACAGTGCATGAATTTATTGCAACAAAAGACATGTCTCCAAATGCATATATCCATGTGACATTGATTCAGCCTCATTCTAATACAAAAAACGATTTACCTATTCGAATGTATGGATTAATTCCAGTAGTTGTCGACGATCCAGCAACGCATATTGCTCCAGTGATAACGATGAATGATCAAATTCGTCCTGAATCGACAGCGACTATCCAAGTAAATGAGCGAGATGGAAAAGGAATGACATACACGTTAGCAATTGTCGATGAAGGCTTGTTGGATTTAACACGCTTTCAAACTCCTCAACCGTGGAATACATTTTATGTAAAAGAAGCATTGGGAGTACAAACTTGGGATATGTATGACGATGTAATTGGAGCGTATGCTGGAAAAATGGACAAACTTTTAAGTATTGGTGGAGACGGTGATTTAAATTTAGGAAAAGGAAACAAAGCCAATCGTTTTAAACCAATGGTGAAATTTGTTGGGACATTTCATCTTGAGCCTGGTCAATCTAAAACACATAAAGTAGAAATTCCAAATTACATTGGATCAGTACGAGTAATGGTAGTCGCTCGAAATGAAGAAGCGTATGGTTCAACAGAAAAAGCTGTGGCAGTCAAAAAACCGTTGATGGTATTGGCGACTTTACCACGTGTTTTAGGTCCAACGGAAGAAGTATTCATGCCTGTAAATATTTTTGCAATGGAGAAATTTGTAAAAGATGTTACGGTAAAAATTGAAGTGAATGATTTATTAAAAATAGAAGGTAAAACAGTTCAAACACTTCATTTTAATGAGATTGGAGATGAGGTTATTAATTTCAGGTTACTCGTCGCTTCAAGAATTGGAATTGCGAAAGTTAAAGTCACGGCAACAAGTGGAAAAGAATCTGCAGTCGATGAAATTGAAATCGATGTACGTCCTTCTAATCCTGTTATGTATGAAACTGCTGAACTTATTTTAGAACCCGGAAAAGAAGGGAAATCTTCCATTAATTTTAAAGGAATGTACGGTACAAACCATGCGACTGTTGAATTCTCTACCCTTCCAGCTTTTGGATTTGAAAAAAGGTTGAACTATTTGATTCAATATCCTCATGGTTGCATTGAACAAACAACTTCTTCAGTTTTTCCGCAATTATTTTTAGCCAATTTAACAGATGTCGATGAAAAACAAAAGCTAAAAATTTCTGAAAACATCAAAGCAGGAATTAAACGAATTCAATTATTTCAAACAGTAAATGGAGGTTTTTCATATTGGCCAGGAGAATCGAGTGAAAATGAATGGGGAACAAATTATGCGGGTCATTTTATCATGGAAGCTGAAAAAAGAGGATACAGTATTCCAGCAACGATGAAATCAAAATGGGTTGAATACCAAAAAGAACAAGCTAAAAACTGGAGCAGTTCAAATAATTATTACACACATTACGAAGGAAAACAATCGTATGAATTAACGCAAGCTTATCGTTTATATACACTTGCATTGTGTAATCAAGCAGAATTAGGTGCGATGAATCGATTGAGAGAAGAAAGTAATATTTCGTCAGTTGCAAAATGGAGATTAGCCGCAGCCTATGAATTAGTGGGACAAAAAGAAGTCGCTGAACGTTTGATACTTAAACTTCCAACAACCGTTAAAAAATACAGAGAAATATCGTACAGTTTCGGAACAGAATCAAGAGACGAAGCGATGATTATTGAAACCTTGAGTTTACTTGGGAAAAAGCAACAAGCAACAGCTTTAGTAAAAGAATTGGCTAAAAAAATGGGTTCAAACGAATGGATGAGCACCAATGAAACAGCCTATGGATTATTAGCTATGTGTGAATATGCTGGATTAAAAGGAAGCGAAAATGTGATGAAATATTCCTATAAATTGGACCATAATGCCAACATTGAAAAAAGCACAACGAAGAACCTTTCTCAAGTTAAATATTCGGATGTTGACATCAAAAATAAAGGTCATATTTCAGTTAAAAACACAGGGAAAACAACACTTTTTGTCAAAGTAATTGTTGCTGGAATTCCATTAATTGGAGACAAGTCAAATGAAGCAAAAGGATTAAAAATGACCTTGAATTACAGTGACATGAAAGGCAATAAAATAAAACCTGGAAAATTAACGCAAGGATTAGAATTTTATGTAGACGTGTTGATTTCAAATCCAACTAACAAGATCTACAAGGACATGGCTTTAACACAAATTTTTCCAAGCGGATGGGAAATTCACAACAACCGAATGGATGAAGAAAGTACGGTTACATCTTTGGCACAATACCAAGATATACGAGACGACAGAGTTTACAGTTATTATACATTAGGTCCGAATGAATCGAAATCATTTAGAATAAAACTCAATGCTACGTATTTAGGAAAATTTTATTTACCATCTGTTTATTCAGAAGCGATGTATGATCATTCTATTTCAGCGAAAATTGGAGGGAGTTGGGTGTATGTGGTGAAGGAATAAAATTACAAATTTCAGATTACAAATTGCAAATTTCAGATTTCAGATTGCAAATTAACACATTACAACTAACCACCAAATCGCTAACCTGCTATCAAAAAAAATGCCTTCTAAAGTATCAGAAGGCATTTTTGTAAATTTTTAAATACGGAAAATTAACGTATATTAGATAAGTTATTTAATTGTTGTGAGTATGAAAACAGTAGAAAAAGCAAACAAAATAGTAGAAATAAACAGTAAAATTATAGCTTCAAAGAGAGAGCAGAAAATTTTATTTGATGAAATAGTTAATCCGTCAACACCTAATAAAGCCTTGAAAAATGCAGCTTTGAATTATAAAAAAATGGTTTATTTACTTGCCTGATACTGAGAAAATGTTTCTTACGATGAAAACGATTTCTGAAATTTTTTATGATTTATAATCCATCCAAAACAGCTGTTAAGGAAGCATCAGAAATAGCCGTTAATGTTACATCAATCGTTGAACTCCCTGTTACATTTAAAGCTTGATAATAACTGAATAAATTTCCGGTTCCATCAACTCCAATTAAAATTATTTTAACATCCGTACCATTAGGAATATTTTGAGATGTCAAATTATGTACTTGCATCACCGTTTTTGTTGAAGGAATATATATGAAAATCCCTACATTATCTAGGTTATCCGTCGAAGATGCAAATGATAAAGTAGAGTTTATAGAACTTCCTGCTAAAACTCCACAATTAATCCAGCCTAAGGTATGAATTGGTACAATGTGACTATTAGTAGTAGCTGTGAATAAACTTACTGGACTTTCATCCATCCAATCAGGATAATTGTTAGTCGTAATACCATTAAAGACATGCATATTTGCTTCTGGAGTTGTTGAAGGCATTTCAATTTGGTGCATACAAGGATCTGGTCTTAAAACTAATTCTGTTCCATTTTTAAAAGCACGTAATCTTATTTCCCCTTTTGTTTTCATGATTTCCCCCGCAGAAACGGTTGGCATTTGATAATAAATCATGTCTTTTGGAGTGTATAACTCTATTAATTTTACAGAATATGGCCAACTAACACTATCTCCATTCGGATACATTAAGCATTCTTTACCTGTCCATATTTTTGTTCCTTGATTTCCAATTATTGGTCCCGTTCCAGTAGAATCAATAATAAATTCTTGTTCTTCTTGCTTTTTCAGATCCATATAAGAATTGATTGAAGAATATTGAGCAAGCGTTTTTTCTTCCTCTTCGATTCTATCTTTTGAACAACTCCCCAACATAAATAGAGACGAAAAGATCAAAAGGATTTTTCCAGTAGTAATTAGAGTTAAATTTTTCATTTTTAGTCTTTTAAATTAAACAATCTTTTTTAATCATATTCATTTTAACCATAAGCATCACAATGACCTGCAGGTGATTTTCGTGTTCTACAACCAAAGACATATAAAAATCCAACTTGTAAATTTGTTTCTCTGTGTTTTAAATTATACCGATATTCGATAAAAGGGCGTAAACATCTATAGTTAGAAATACCAAATCCACCTTCCATATCCCAATTATTAGCTTTAGCACCATCCATTGAGGATGCAGTATAATTTAACCAAGAATTGTATCCACAGTGTAAAGTTGCATATACATTGATTCGATCTCGTTGAATAAATTTAAATTCACCCGCCATTCCAATGTAGTATTCATTCACTTTGTTGAAAGGAAAAAAGTAGGAAAATTGAGGAACAAAACTTAATCGACTATTGGGAAAAATACTTGCTCTAGCACCAACACCAAATCCTTCTGCTTGAAAATTATAAATGGCACTTGCTCCAATCCCAAAATTTTGAGAATGCCCTGAAAGTGAAAACAGACAAAATGTTAAAATTATAAATTTTTTATTTAAATTCATAAGTTTTGTAGTTGAAGCAATGTAATAAAGAATAACGATAAATTTAACAAAATATTTCAAAATAAAATAATTCCATCCTTTTAGGATTAATTCAATTTAATTTAAAATTTATCAACAAGCAAATTCTTAACTTCGCAAAATGAAATTAAAAAATATTCGATTTATATTAACAGACATAGAAGGAACTACCACTTCTGTTTCCTTCGTATACGAAATTCTGTTTCCTTATTTTAGAAATAATATTGAAAAATTAAAAAGTCTTATTCATCTTCCAGAAGTAAAAGAAGCATTTAATCAAACAATTATAATTGCGAAAGAAGAAGGGGTAACACTTTCTGATGATGATCAAATAATTCAGCAATTATTGACTTGGAGTTTGGCTGATAAAAAAATTACTCCTCTTAAAACATTACAAGGAATTTTGTGGGAAGAAGGATATAAATCAGGTGAAATAAAAGGGCATGTTTATTTAGATGTTGCGCCTAATTTAGTAAAATGGAAAAATCAAGGAATTCAACTTGGCGTTTTTTCTTCTGGTTCTGTTGCAGCCCAAAAATTAATTTTCGGATACAGTGAAAACGGAGATTTAACTTCTAATTTTAGTGCTTATTTTGACACTAATACAGGTGGTAAAAGAGAAGTTGAAACGTATTCAAAAATAAGTAAGGAATTGTCCATTTCTCCTTCCGAAATATTATTTTTATCCGACATTAAGGAAGAATTAGAAGCAGCAGATAAGGCTGGTTTTCAGACGGTTCAATTGGTTAGAGAAGGAGATGGTAAAGCTTGGGAAAATTCTGCATCTAGTTTTGATGAGATTGTTTTAGGGTATCTCTAAAAACTCACTTCTTTTCGTTGAAACAAAAATTTAACTTACTCATTTACAAACGTAAACTCAGTAGTAAAATTTTAATTTCACTCAATTATTGAGTTTTTAGAGGCACCCTTAAGTATTAGCCTATTTTTTAATATAAGAAGTCACTGATTTAAACTAAAAAAAGCGGACCCTCTTTCGATAATCCGCTTTTTGCATCTAATTTTTATAAATGTATCTAAATTCTAAAATGAATTTAAAAACTTTTAGATCGAGGCGTGTATTAAAATTTAAACCGCAGTTTACGACCGTAAATGAGGATTTGGATTTTAATTCACAACGAAGAAATAAAAGAGTTTTAAATTTATTTTAAGCTACTACTGGTTGCTGTGTGACTTGACGGTATGTGAACACCGTACAAATTTTTCTTCTTGCAAAACGAGCAGTAGAATCTGATTGACATAATTTTGTATAAACATCTTTAGAAACTCCAAAATATTCATAGCTGTTTCCATCAGAGAAATCTAAACGTAACAATTGCCCTTTGTATTGGAAGTCAGTAATGATGTTGTTTGAAATGCTTTCAGTATAAGCCTCCAAATTATTTTTAGCCGTCTCAGGAGAGATACTTACCAAGAAGTGGTATGCTTCGATAATTTGTTTACTTTTTATTTCAGCAGCTTTTTGCCCTTCATCATCATTCACAAATTTATCAGGGTGAAATTCCTTCATAAAGTTACGGTAGATAGACTTCATTTCGCTTAATGTAGTAGATCTTTCTGTCCCTAACAATTTTCTAAATTCAACAACTCTTTTCATATCTAATTTTAAATCTAATTTTTTTCCGCTATTAAGTAAGCGATGGATTTTGATGCAAAGGTACAACCTTTTTCAGAAATGAAAAAATAGGGATTGAAAATTTAATATTTACTAAATATAACACGAAAAAAAGCGACCAAAGAGCCGCTTAGAATTATCCAATTTAAACTTTTTTATTTAAACATCATTGCTAACATTCCAAAAACAAAAATTAAAGCATAAATTGAAAGAACAACTATCATAGTAATTCCGATAAATTTATAATGAGCTTTTAGGTTTTTAAATCCATCAGTAAAACTATCTTGGCTATTTGAACTGATTCCTTTTTTCAACCCTACAGATGATTTGTATAAATAATAAACAGGGAAAAAATAAAAAACAGATAATACCAAATAAATTAATCCCAAAAGAGCAAATGGTACTGGTGAAGGTGTTCTGTTAAAAGTTGAAACAGTATTTCCAATAGTGATCACCGAAAGTCCGCCAATTAACATTAAGCCTAATCCTACAAATCCAATTATTGATAAAAATTTTGCCCATTTAGCAATTTGCAATACATAATCTTTCACTTCATTATTAATAATAAGTGAATTATTTACTTGCATGTTTTCTTCTAATACATCCATTTTAAGTGTTTTAAATTAAATTTATGGGATAAATATAGGTTTATTTTATCAGAAAAAAATAATTGTTAAATTTAATTTCTAAAAAATAGTATCCATGTCATATTAATTGCATAATTACAAATATTGTTAAATTTTTAATAAATATGTCTTGTAATAATTATTTAAACAGTAGATTTACATTTATTCAACTAATTATTATGAAACTTAACTTTAAAGCAATGAAACTTTCTAAAAAACTTATTTTATCATTTCTAGTTTGTTCTGGAACAAGTATTTATGGTCAATCAAGTGGAAAAACAGCTGATTATTTTAGTGATCCAATTGTTGTCGATTCTTCATCAATGATCATTATTCCAACTATTTATAATTCAGATTTTTTATCATCGAATAAAATCACGTTGGGAGGAAATTTTTATGCGAATATTGTTTTTTATGACTTCACAACGGATACTTACACCAAATTATTTGAAAAAAATACTTTTATTACCAGCTTTAATTCAAATTATAGATATTATTATAACAATGAAAAGCCGTTAAATAAGAATATCACGTCGAAGCATTTACTGTATTTAGTGAGTAATATTGATCACAATCATAACGGGAAAATAGATGGCGATGATCCTTCTATGTTATATGTGTCGGACACAAGAGGAAAAGAGTTAAAAGTTTTAACTACAGAAAATGAAAATGTAGTAAATATTGATCTTTTCGAAAAACAAAATTTCGCACTAATAAAAATTCAAAGAGATTCAAACAATGATGGCGAATACAATTGGAAAGACAATAGTTTTTATTTTTTAAAGTTAGATTTAACTACTTTAACGTTCGGTAATAAAATTGAAACGGAATAAAATAGATTACTTTAATTTATCTCCTTCAGAAGTAAAAGAAAAGTATCTGAAAGTGTATTAAATTCCGCTCTTATATGACCTTATATTCCTTATATGGTTTGAGAGTTTGGGTTAATATTTTACGAAACAGATCAATTAAAAAATACTACTTTTGAAACTCAAATAATTTAACAATGAAAAACAACTTCACCTTTATTTTACTCTTAAGCTTTATCTTTTCATTATTAAATTCTTTTTCGCAAGAAATTAAATTGCTTGATTCTATACAAATTGCACCGCCAACTATTTTTATCGATCTAGGAGAAACGTGTACCACTCCAGACGCAATGGCGATGAATAAAAAAGGAGAATTATTTTTAACTGTTCCAAATCCTACAAGTTTTAAAAAGAATGGAAGTAAAATTATCAAATTTGATTCAACAGATAAACCAATTGTTTGGTTAGATAGTTTACCGTTACATCCTGTTTCTCAAAGAGTTCATCCAATGGGAATCGATTTTGGACCTGATGGGAATTTGTATATAAACGATAATCAAGGTTTTGCAGGATTAGAAAATCAATCCAGGTTAATTCGAATTAATATAAAAAAAGGGAAAGTTGTTTCTACAGAGATTTTAGTAGAAGGAATGAACTTTGCGAACGGATTAAAATGGTATAAAAACAACATTTACATCAGTGATACCTATCTAAAAAATAACGAAAGCGGAATTTATGCTTTTTCTTTGAAAGATTTAAATACCAAAAAGATTGTAATTGATTCTTTGAACATTGATCAGCATCTCATTTGCAAATTTAAATTAAAAAAAGGATTTGAAAACGAAGGAGGTGCTGATGGATTAGCATTTGATTCCAAAGGAAATTTATACACAGGGAATTTCGGTGATGGTGTTATTTCTAAAATTGAATTTTCAAAAGATAGAAAAGTAATTTCTCAAAAAGTTCTTGTTGATTCCGAAAGTTTGAAATGTTGTGATGGATTTTATTATGACAAAGCCAGAAATTCAATTTTTATTGCCAATTTTCTTTTCAACAGTGTCTATATGTTGGATTTGAATAAAAATACCATTTGCCAAATATGGAAAAACAAACTTTCTAACGGTGAAAATGGATTATTAGATAATCCCTGTGAACCGATTATTTATAAAGGAGAATTACTCGTCGTTAATTTTGGAACAAAAAGAATAAAAGAAGGGGAAGAAATTGACAAATGGAACACTATTTCAAAATTTAAACTCTAATCATATAATATTAAATTTTAATTATCTGAGAATCAATTTTTTACCAATTATTTCCCTGAAATTATACTTCTATTAATTCTTCATGTTTAATCCTAACCTATTGTATTTCATTTTTTTACTTTATCTTTGTAACTTAATTTATGCTCGTGATGAACACAAAAAAAGAAGGAAAAGGAAAAGGAGAAGGAAGATTCTCAAAATCAACGAAAGCTACTGAAGCAAGAGAATCAAAAGAAAAGAAGAAAACTTCTTCATCAGATTCTAAAAAGAAAACAGGTGCTAAAGGTGCAGCAAAACCAACAGTGAAAAGATCAAATGCAGTTCAAGGTTTTAAATTTAAACCGAAAACAATAGCTGAAGGAGACGGTCCTAAAAAAGAAGTAACTGACCGTGACAAACGTAAATACTCTGAATTTAAAGAACGTACACAAAAGAAAAAGGGAGATCCTCTTCCAGATTTGAACCGTGAAGATATTCGTTTAAACAAATATTTATCGAATGCTGGAATTTGTTCTCGTAGAGAAGCTGATGTCTTAATTCAAACAGGAGTTGTAACCGTTAACGATGTTATCGTTTTAGAGATGGGTTACAAAGTTTTACCTGGAGATAAAGTTCGTTACGATGGCGAAACGATCAATGCCGAAAAGAAACGTTATGTTTTATTAAATAAACCAAAAGATTTCATCACAACAATGGATGATCCTTGGGGTAGAAAAACGGTTATGAGTTTAGTTTCGAAAGCATGTAGAGAAAGAGTTTACCCAGTTGGAAGATTGGATAGAGAAACTACAGGTTTACTATTGTTTACAAACGATGGTGATATGGCTAAAAAATTAACACATCCTCGTCACAAATCATCTAAAATTTACCATGTTGAATTAAACAAACCAGTAAAATTGGAAGATGTTCAAAAATTATTGACCGGTATTGAATTAGAAGATGGAATTACTATTTTTGACAAAGCAGATTACGTAAAAGAAAGCTCAAGAGAAATTGGAGTTGAATTACATTCTGGAAAAAATAGAATTGTTCGAAGAATGTTTGAATCGATGGGATATGAAGTAGTGAAATTGGACCGAGTTCAGTTTGCTGGCTTAACAAAAAAAGATTTACCTCGTGGACATTACCGTCATTTAACTGAAAAAGAATTAGCATTTTTAAAAATGTCGTAAACTAAAATTGTTAGAAAATGAAAAACTTTTTATTTGTTTTATTTATTCTTGTTTCTTTGAGCTCATTTTCTCAAAAAAAGAAACTGTATAGAGTAACGAATGATAAAGGAACTTTTTTTCTTTCTTATGGATTCAATCGCACTGTGTATTCAATGAGTAATCTTTATCTAGTCGGTAATGGTTATAATTTTAATTTAGAACGATCAAAAGCAACTGATAATCAGTCTAAGTTTGGTTCTGGGGATTATGCTCTTAATTCGATTTCAATTCCTCAATACAATTTTAAATTAGGATATTATTACAAAAAAAAATGGTCTATTGCTTTTGCAGTAGACCATATGAAATATATTTTTGCCGATAATAATCATGTGATTTTTAGCGGTAATACAAGTTTCATTGTTCAAGAAGTTGCTTTTGGAAATGATGGACAAACGTTTAGTAATAGTTTAAAATACAGTGAAAGTGTTACAACGAATAAAGAACAATTTCGTTTTGAAAATTCAAAAGGATTAAACTATATCCATGCAGAATTAGGTTTAGCCGAACGTTTATATGTAAAAGGAAAACGGGGTAATTTTTGTATTGCATCTAATACAGGTTTTGGTGCTGGAGTCCTTTATTCTTATACTACATTACTGTACAATAATATTCAGGGTAAAACAGCTAAATCTCTTTCTGGTTATGGATTGTCAGCCTTTGCAGGTTTACGTTGTGAAGTATATAAACGAGCCTTTATCTATACAAATTTTAGTCTTGGATTTTTGCATAAAGTACATGAAAAATCAAATGCAGCAGATCCATCCGCAATAGCAAAACAAAAATTTGGATATAGTCAAATAGAAATTGGTTTGGGTATTTTTCTCTACAGAAGAATGAAAAACGGTTGCGGCGGTTGCCCCGTTTGGTGATATAAGGATAGATTATTTTAAATTATTTGATTATTTTTGAAGAAATTCTTAAACTTAACTTAAAACAAAATGAAAAAAATCACTTTAAATTTATTT
>OBEQ010447848.1_pt1 | contig 31808 bp, 9 predicted proteins | sample 1670901 | NCBI WGS metagenome assembly OBEQ01 (sample SAMEA104232315, study PRJEB22302) | groundwater metagenome | biome: forest; feature: aquifer; material: groundwater | place: USA | collected 2011-08-07 | depth 5.4 m | reverse complement strand
TGCGGCAACACCGTGATTTTTAAACCCGCGGAAGATACACCGCTTTGTGGTCTGAAGATGGTTGAGATCCTGGAAGAGGCCGGTATTCCTAAAGGGGTCGTGAATTTAATTCAGGGAGGGCCGGATGCTGGCGAGGCGATCGTCCATCATCCGAAAATCCGTTTGATTTCTTTTACGGGTTCCTGTGAAGTGGGGCGGCTCGTAGCCGAGCATTGCGGAAAAACATTGAAACGCTGTTCTCTGGAGATGGGCGGAAAGAATGCGCAAATCGTAATGAACGATGCGGATTTGGATTTGGCCTTGGAAGGCGCGGTCTGGGGCGCTTTTGGGACCACGGGCCAGCGCTGTACGGCCACCAGCCGGATTTTTGTTCACGAGAAAATTTTCTCCGGATTTCGCAAACAGTTCATTGCCCGAAGCCGCCGGATAAAAATCGGCAACGGTTTAAAAACAGGCGCCGAGATGGGGCCTTTAATCAATGGGGTACAGCGAGAGCGAGTGCATGATTACGTGGAAATCGGAAAAAAAGAAGGCGCGAAATTAGAAATCGGCGGGCGATTTGCGCGGGGAAAAGAGCTCGCCAGAGGATTTTTTTATGAGCCCACGATTTTTACGGACGTGGACTGCGAAATGCAGATAGCCCAGGAAGAAATTTTCGGCCCCGTCACTTGCCTCATTCCCTTCAAACGCTTCGAGGACGCGATTCAAAAAGTAAACGGCGTTCCGTACGGTCTTTCTTCCTCCCTTTATTCGCGCGATGTAAATTTTGCGATGAAGGCCATCCGGGACATCGAAGCGGGAATCACTTACATTAACGGCCCCACGATTGGCGCGGAAGTTCATTTGCCGTTCGGCGGTGTGAAAAATACGGGCAACGGCCACCGCGAAGCCGGTGTTACGGCCATCGATATTTTCAGCGAATGGAAATCCGTTTTCGTGGATTACAGTGGCAAACTCCAAAAAGCCCAAATCGATGCCGATTAAAAAACCTCGCATCCGAACTCCTCATTTGCCCGGTCCCAAGGCCAAAGCGATTATCGACCGCGACCGGGCCGCGCTCTCGCCTTCGCTTACGCGCTCTTATCCTTTTGTGATTGATTCCGGCCGCGGCGTTTGGGTGCGCGACGTCGACGGCAACGAGTTTCTCGATTTCACGGCCGGCATTGCCGTAACGGCCACGGGCCACTCGCATCCGAAGGTGATCGAAGCGATTAAGCGCCAACTGACCCGGTTTCTTCACATGTCCGGGACGGATTTCTACTACGACGTCCAGGTAGACTTGGCGGAAAAACTAGCCGCGCTTGCTCCCGGTAAAGGAAAGAAAAAAGTTTTTTTCACCAATTCCGGTGCCGAGGCCATCGAGGCAGCGATTAAACTGGCGCGCTTTCACACGGGCCGGGAAAAGTTAATTTCCTTTTTCGGTGCGTTTCACGGCCGCACACTCGGCGCGCTCTCTTTGACAGCGAGCCGTGTCGTGCAGCGCGAAAAATTCGGTCCGCTTCTGCCGGGCGTCCAGCAGGTGGGTTACGGTTATTGCTACCGCTGTCCTTACAATCTTTATTATCCGGATTGCAATATCTCCTGCGTTTCCTGGATCGAGGATACGCTTTTTAAACGAACCGTTCCGGCTGAAGAAGTCGCGGCGATTGTGGTTGAGCCGATTCAGGGCGAGGGTGGAATGGTCGTGCCGCCGCCCGGTTATCACCAAATGTTGAGAGACCTCACGAAACGCCACGGCATCCTTCTCATCATGGATGAAGTCCAAGCCGGAATGGGGCGCACCGGAAAAATGTTTGCGAGCGAACATTGGGAAGTAGAGCCGGACATTATTACCGTCGCCAAAGGAATCGCTTCGGGGATGCCTTTAGGCGCCATGATTGCCAAAACTGAAATTGTGGATTGGGGTCCGGGCGCTCACGCTTCCACCTTTGGCGGAAATCCCGTGGCTTGTTCAGCGGCTTTGGCTACGATTGAACTTTTGGAAAAAGGATTAATGAAAAACGCCGAGGAAGTGGGGGATTATTTAAAGAACCGGTTGCTGGAAATGGCGAAAACTTATTCTTTAATCGGCGATGTTCGCGGGACGGGGCTCATGATTGGAATCGAGCTCGTCAAAGACCGCCTCACCAAAATTCCCGCTGCGGAAGCGCGCAATAAAATCGTGGAAAAGGCATTCCGCCGCGGGCTGCTTCTTTTAGGGTGCGGAGAATCCGGAATCCGGTTTACGCCGGCTTTGACAGTGTCGAAAGAGGAAGTCGATGTGGCTTTGGAGATTTTCGAACGCGCGCTGAAGATTGTTACTTTACCGTCGTCCCGCTCAACGTCTCAAAGATAATCGTTACGAGGGACTGGCATTTCGGGCATTTAATCTGTTTGAAGGCCTGAATATTGTCGTGCTTCGGGCGGTACATAATGCTTAAAATCTTCGCTAGGAACTGGCTTTCATCTCCCGCCCAATGGCATCCCGAGCACGTATAAAGCGGCTTCATGTAGACATAAATCGGCCGGGCGGTTGGAAACTTGAATCGGGGAAAATGCCGCTGGTCGGAGTCGAACCGACATGAGCTTGCGCTCACAGGTTTTTGAGACCTGCATGTCTGCCATTCCATCACAGCGGCATAAATGGTGGACCGGAGGGGAGTTGAACCCCTGGCCTCCACAATGCCATTGTGGCGCTCTCCCAACTGAGCTACCGGCCCGTTATTTATGGAAAAACGAAAGTGTCAGTTTAGAGGGAAGCTTTAGGAAGAGCAAGAGAAGAATTCCACCCGCCTTAACCGCTTTGCCTGCCATAGCTTAAGCCAGTTTCTGCCACCCTGAAAAAAGTTGCCTTCCGCGATTGCGTAAAGGGAATTCGTGTGCGAATCTTTACCAGAAGGAGAACAAAGCATCTAAACGTATGCAATTGCATCAACTTGCTAGTGGACCACTTTGCAGGTTGACCGCCTTTTTCACCTTTCTTGTCTTTACAGCGACGAACACCAGCTGGGGACAAGTCGTGAATCCGGTCAATCTTTCGTCCGGTCCCACTGCCTCTGAATTTCAATTAGACCGCATCCGGCTTCCTTCCGAACTGGGGCGCATTGAATCCCAGCGTAAGGGTCGCGAAAATTCACCGCTCATCGTCTTCATCCAAGATGCGCACGCCATCTTCGATGCGCAGACCAATATCCGGAAAATCATCCGCTATTTGAACGGCCGCTACGGAATCAATTTGGTGGCGGTGGAAGGCGGCGAAGGGGACTTTGACACTACGCTCCTGCGCGCTTTTCCCGATGAAAAGTTAAAGAAAAAAGTTTTCAACCAGTATTTATCACGCGGTGAGCTCTCCGGCTCCGAGATGGCGGCCCTCCTCGACGAAGAATCTGTCGAATATCATGGAATCGAAAATTGGCGTCTCTACGAAGAAAATTACCTTGCTTACCTAGCGGCGATGGGCGAGCGGGATTTGATTCTCGGAAAACTGAAGACTTTGAAAAACGAGTTCGACCGCGAGCGGGAACAAATTTATACTCCGAAACTCAGTACCTTTCATAAGCACGTGGAGGCCTTCGAAGAAGAAAAATCAAACCTGCTTGATTTGCTGAAGTATTTATCCGGTATTACGAAGCCCGCGGGTGCCTCGATGGATTTAACAAAGTATCCTCATTTGGCGAACCTCTTCTCTTATCTCGAAAAAGAATCATCCTTGCCCAAGGAAAGCGTTGAAATGTCCGTTCGTAGGTTGGCGGCTTCTTTCTTGAAGAAATACGCAGCCAAGCTGAACCGCAAAGACGCGATGGATTTCAATGCGGCTCATCAGGCGTTTCTTTCGGGACAAATCGAAGCGGGTGCCTTTCTGAAGACGCTCATCGCCATTTCGAAAACGCTGGGTCTGAAGCCCAAACTGACTGCGTCGATGAATGAACTTCTCGGCCAAGCGGAAATGCTTTCCTCCATCCGCGGCACCAAACTCTTTGATGAGCTCCAAGCCTTCATCCGCCAGACCGAGTCCCGGCTCGTGACAAAACCCGAAGAACGAGCCCTCGCCGAAAAGTACCGTCGAATCCGTCTCTTGAAAGACTTCGCGAATTTGGAAATCACGCGTGAGGATCTTGAGAATTACCAAAAGAATGCGGAGTCTTTCCTGGCGCTTCTCGATCAAGAACAAAACCGATTAGCGCCGGCTTTGGAATTTTATCGTCTAGCCCTCGAGCGCGACCGGATTTTTCATGAAAATCTGAAATCCCTTCTCCGCCAAAAAAATAAAAAGGCAGCGGTGGTGCTGGCCGGCGGTTTCCACACACGCGGATTTGAAAAGGAATTAGCCGACGAGTCCTATTCGCTGTTGGTCATCGCGCCCAAAATGAATTCCCTGGCCGGCAAGGAACTTTACTCCGGCCTCATGCAAGGAAAACTTTCTTACAAGGAGTATCTCCAGACCACTTTCTACGATGCCTTTGTCCGTCACGCCTCGAAAACTCTCGTGGCGGGCTTGAATCAGGAGGATTTCAAGAAAAACATGAAGCTTTGGCGCGATGAAGTCATCCGCAAGCTCGCCCAGCAGGGCCGGGTCGGCGAGGCCGGTGGATACACCCGTTACATTGACCTCCTTTTTAAAATTTATTTGGAGCGCTTCAGTGATGACCTTCCTCCGGTTTCAAAAGAGGACGTTTTAAAAGTCGTCGAGAAGGAGATCGACCGCTTCACCGACGAAACCGTCGACAATTTGTGGGAGAAGCAACCTCCCTCCGGTTTGGCGCAAATCGGTCTGGTTTCGAATATCATTCGAGGCAACCCTTCAGTGGGTTCGAAAGTTCGCGGTGCTCTTAGCGGTCTGAGACCACGCATTGAAACCGTTCCAGCCATTCCAGTTTCCTTGGGCGAGAGAAGCGTTCCCGCTACTCCGACTACTCTCTACGATGAGGAGATTTTGGCTGAGCTGAAGCAAATTCCTTTGGCTGCGGAGGGAGGCGTTCAAGCAGAAGAAGCATTCCTAAATTGGATGGCAGCAAAGTATCCTTCACTCAGCAGAGACAAATTACTTGAATTGGCGAAGCGTGCTGTTCTGGGCAGAGAAATCGCGGCATCTTCCACCAACCGAGCCGAGGTCCGAGTGAATCAGGATGGAATCGCTCCCCGGCCAAGTTGGTTGGACGAGACAGCACCCAAACAAGCTGGAATTGCACCCCGGCCTGCCTGGCTGGATGAAAATGCCCCGGCCGCCTCCGATCAAACAAAGAAGAAGGATGGCATTGCGCCCACGCCAGATTGGTTGAAAGAAGAATCGAAACCTAACAAAGAAGGGATCGCTCCTCGCCCAAGTTGGTTGGATAACACTGACACTTCCCGCGCTGAGACGCGGAGCGAAACGCCGGGAATGCAAGATGAAGTCTTGCTCAAAAATGGGACACGGGTGAAACGGGTTGAAGCGGAGGCGGCCTATCGGGCTTTATTTGGATTAGCATTTGGGGTAAAGGCAGATCCGTTCCTTCTTCAGCGTTTGTGGGATCAAGCTCAAAATCCCGATGCGTCATTTGAAGGATCGGAAGCCAAGAGAAAACGTCTAAGGTCCGATTTTCTTATTCAGGATGACAGCCGAATTTCTGAACCCGTTCGAAATGTCATCCTTTCATCCCTTGAGCTAGATGATGTCACGGGAATGTTGGCAGTGAATCCTCCCTACGGGACTCCTCGCGCGGAGGTGCGCGATTCGACAAGCCAGACCCGCCAGGAAAAAATTAACGAGTTAGTTCGGATCATTACGGAGTATGAAGGAATAAAAGAATTGCATGCACGATCGAAAGAGATAGATGAACAATTCGACATGGAAAGCGATATGCTCGATTTAGCGATTTCTTATCAGAGCGACGCTCTCAGTTTTTCTAAAGAACTTGTTAGACAAAGATTGAAGGAAATGGGCATTTCAGAAGAGGAAATCAATGATGAAGTAGTAGCCGAGCTTGTACGTGGTCTCGTTGAAATCGATCTCAAAAAAAATAGCCCCACCGCCAAGAAAGAAGGGATGGGATTTAATTTTAATCCACGAAAGGCTCAGCAGGAATTATTTGACCGACTCACTTATGATGGTAATTATCAGTTTTCAAATTTCATGAAATCGGCGCTATCTTCTAAAGTGTTAAAGGGAAAGAACAAGGAAGAAATCGCCAATATAATAATCGCTGTTGTTATAGGCGTGCTTCAAGACACAGAAAAAGAAATTCTGCAGGCTTTGAAACCGCCCCAAACTCCACCCTCTCAAGCTCCTGTCGCACAGGCCCCTCCCGCTTCGGCGCCTGTTGCCCAAGCGCAAAACCCGCCTACCTCCGCTCCTCCTGAAGATCCGGTAGCACGCGAAGTATCAGATCTGTTGAGGCAAGTTGAAGAGGCGATTGAAAAGGCCAACCAAGCTCTTGCGGCCGGGAATATAGCGGCGGCAGAAAAATTTCAATTAGAAACAATCGAAAAATCATTGCTGGCCCTCAAAACATCAAATGATATGAATGACTTGACGCCCTATCAGGAAAAAGATGCTGAGATAGCTCCAAGCGTCTCTAAACTGAATGAAGACATTAAAGCAGCTAAAACAGCTGCCCAGCCGGTTGCGTTTAGGGACACCGGCGCTTCTCAGCCGGTCGATACAAATGCGCCTGTTGCCCCTGCACCTCAACCCCAAGAACCAGCGGCGTTTCGGTCGCCGTATAAATTTCTGGTGCAAACTCGGCCCGAAAGTCTGGGGCTGACCAAAGAAGAATTAACCGTGGTTTTAAAACAGAGCCGGGCTTTGAATCAAGCCTTTAAGGAAGCCGGAGTTGTTCCAGACCAACCCGTGACCGTTCACTTGAGTAAAGTGGGGGATGAGATTGTCTTCAAGATCGTGGGTTTCACGGTGCCCAATCAGGCTGGCGAAAGAGAAGAACGGAATTTTGAGATGGGACTTCCATCTGGAAGAGAAGGAAAGGTGGAAGTTACCGTGAAACCCTATAAAGAACTGGATAAAATTTGGGCGGCGTTGAAATCCTACCAAACAAAGGAAGGCGATAAAGGAATCCGGGCACTTTTTGCGAAAGCGGGAAAGTCGATTCGACGAAATGGCGTTGTCCGCTACGAAAATGTCCGCGATGTTCAAGGTTGGCGCGTCATCGATTTATATGTAGAAAACGAGCCTGATGCTTCCATCCGAGTAGCGGTGAGCAAGGAAACGGGCGAGGTGGCGCCGTTTGGTGATATTTCGGGCTTCGAATCTTTGGGAAAGTCCGGCTTTAATTGGAATTCCGAATCTTATCAAGCCGCCTTCTATCGCCCCGAAAAGACCACCAAAGAAAATCAAAGCCCTGCCCCACAGGAAAATTTGGGCGCTTCTACCGACATCCGGCTAAATGGCAGAGCGGAAGAAGCCGAAGCGCCCCCCCAATCAAAAACTTCAGTAGACTTGAGGGCGATTGCTGCTACGGAGAAAGGAAAAAGAAAAGAGATGTTAAGGACTTATCTTGAAACACTCTTAAAAAAGCGAGAGAAAGCTAAGCAGGACGACAAAGATAATGAAAACGAGCTAACCAGAGCCGTGTCCCTTGTCGGAACTTTCGTTAAGATGGACCGTTTTGGTCTTCTTGCCTCTCTCGATGCTGAGGCAAGAGGTCTCATTGAAAAACTGAATGAAACCTGCAGCAGCTGCCTCGCCCTATTAAGGGATCAGAATATGAATGAGCAAGTGCAATTGATTGAACGAGTCCTCCAAAAAGTTGGAATTCCCACATTAATGCCTTTTACGGAGAATGAGGTCCAAGCATTCGGGCACGTCGATAGTTCGGAAGACCCGAGCCCGCTCCTGCTCAATCCCGAACAGCTTGAGCGCCCTACTCCCAAGCAGGTGGAAGCATTCGTGCACGCGTTTTTTCGTCGTAGGTTTTGGGTGTCCATCTCGGCTCCGGAGGCGGTGCAACGCAAATTCTCTAAAGTGAAGGAAAAGGTTGCAGCCATTTTCCTTCGTTGGGCAGAGAAGGGTCTTCTCGAAACTCATGCCATCTCTCCCACCGAAGCGATGAGAGGAGATATTCTCCTGGGCAGGAACGCCTATGGGAAATTGGTGCTGTCGGGATTTGTAACTCGTCCCAGTCCAAGTCAACAAGGATTGATGTTACAAGACGGAGAAGGAGTGGCGGAAATATCCGTTGCAGTTAACCCTACCGTTGGGCTTCTTCGCTTGCCCAGTGTTCAGTCCGAAGAAAGGGCTACCCCAACCCCCGTTGATGTCAACCCCGCGAATTCCTTGGCGTCTGAAAAAACTTTTCTGAAGAATTTAGGTAATAAGGATCAGCCCGTTGCGGTTGCCCGCGCCGAGGTGCGGGATCATACGGCCATCGATCAAAAGACCCCGTTTCCAGATCCCGTCTTAACACTCGAGCATCCCTGGAATAGTTCGGATGAGTTTGGTCTCAATCCCGGAGGGTCTTATTCTCACCTCTATCGCCACGCCCACCAGATTGAGGAATTCCGGTCACGGATTCTTCCGCAAATCGTGGAGCGAAAGCTCAAGGCAGGCGCACGAAGCTTGCGCATTGTCGTCGTGGGGCCGGCCATGGGAGAAGAAATGGCGACGATTCTGGGCACCCTCATCCAAGTTTTCAATGATCATCCCCAGTGGGGGGCGATTGAAAATTGGCAAGTGAGTGTTGAGGGAATAGAAAAAGATGAGCAAATTGCGCAAGAGACCCGGAGGCGGCTTATTTCCGGAGAATCTCCTTTGACGTTGGACCAAAAGTACCAAGAGAGGATGCCCGGTTACAGTGAAAAAGTAAGTGAGATCATGGAAGGATTGAACCGAGACCCGAAGTGGACCCGCACACGCTTCCAAGTACGCGTGGGGGATGCCAGTCAAACGGACATGGTTGAAACTTTGAATGGATCCGACGCGATTTTTATGAACGCAACGCTTTCGGCACTAACCTCCCGAGAAGGGCGTGAGATGGCTGCTCTGCTTAAGCTGAAGGCGAAAGATGCTTTTCTCATCGGCACTTCGTCAAAAGAGGGTGCGCCGGTTCGATTCATGAGCTCGACTCACTTGCTTGCGGAAAGGCCGCCCACTCTTTCTTTCGGTGTACTTGAGTTGCCTTATACAGTGGCTGTCCCCGAATGGATCAAGGAAAATTGGCAAACGCCTCAACTTCGCCGCGCCGAGGTGCGGGTGGGAGACAGGAAAGTTAGTGGATTTGCTTTTTCCTATGCTCAAACCAGAAAACAAGTCCGCCCGTCACAAACAAAAAGGCGAGAAAAACAAATACTATCTGGAGAATATCAAACATCGCGTTCATCCTCCTCTTTGGGCGGCTTTGAGGGGCAAATCACCCAAGCCACAGAAAAGATTATACCCAATGCAAGCCCACCTACAAGCTTAAATAGCCAGGGTACATCTCGCGGAAGAAGAACCGTGAGGTACAAGACTCCAGACAGGATGCCGCCCCAGGAAAACAATGCTTTGGAAATAGAATCTCTTCGATATGGCTCAAACATGGGAGGCAGTTTACAACAGCAAATTGACCCTGTCAATATTAATAATGAAATTAAATTTGATGAAAAATTAATAAATGTCCGCGCTGAGGTGCGGGATGCGCCGAAAGACAATCATAATGAGGAAGTTAAAAATTATCTTCAAGAAAATCGACGGGATCCTCTTCAGCTGGGAGGAGAATCGGTGCTCCTTCCGGACGGGACTCCAGGACCTGCGTGGAGCTACGACTCCTTGGAGCGTCAAATAGGAAATTTACGTGTAGTTGTCAGAGAACTTGGAGGCCGAAAACTAAAGCGCTTGCAATTTATTGTTGCGCCCAGCAAAGAAGAAGACTCAATCCCCACAGTGCCTGCGATGCCGGTGGGTGAAGTACAGACTAATCAACCCCGTGAGAGATTCAAGACAAGATTTGAAGAGGAAGGAAGTCTCACGCCCGAATCTATTGCGACAAAGCAAGGCTACGAAGCCTGGGCAAAAAGGATTTTGAATGTCATCTCAGTACAACGCAAGGAGAATTTCAAGAAAATTCTAGATCAATTTGGCCTTCAGCTTTTCGATAGAAAAAATAATTTTGCATTCCGCCTAAGCGACAAAGAAAACATTGAGAATCTAGCCACTGTTCTCAATCGTTTAGCGGAGGCCTTGGGAAAGAAGGATGAGAGTTTCGGAGAAGACGATGCGCAGAGATTAAAAAATTTCTATCAAGTTCTGACGTTTCTTGTCCCCGGACGAAGAAATCCTGAAAGCCGGCTTTTGAAATTGACTCTGCAAAAGCTTTCGGGCGCTCCCATCGAACAAGCCTTACCCATGATTGCAGAAGCCATCATCAAATATGGAGTGAGTTTAGAAAAGCCGGGTGACGCACGTTTCAAAGAGGCCTTTGAAAAATCGGACCGGTTGCTTAAGACCCGTTCAGAAAATGCAGCCGAAAACAATATTCCTCCTCGTCTTTCTCATAAAGAAGCAGAGGATTTCCTAAGAGGGTATGAAGGACTCAAAAGAATCCGCGAAGAGGAAAGAATTAAAGCTGAAAGGGAACTCACAGATGAACTGAAGGTGTTGGATAAATCTCAAGTTGAAGAAAAGAAAAAGGAGAAAATCCGCGCGACGCTTACCAAGATTACAAATGAAAGAATCCGCAGAATCGAGGAACTTAGCAATCTATTCAAACCCAAAACAGGTTTCTCTCTGCCCTTAATTGAACAGCCTAGTAATGATGCGGCAGCGAGAAAACCAGGCAATGATAATGAATTAGATTTGGAAGTAACACCCGCAGAACAAGTCGGGAAAGACGACCTCTTCGATGCGGCACAAGATGACCTCAGCAAATTAGACGCATCCCTTGACCCATCTCTTGCTTTGCCGTCTACCTATTCCGATACTCCTATCGCCGATGAGGGGAGAGATACGCTTCGTGAGCCCCCACAAAAACCCATTATTAATAGAAGACAGGACGACTCCTCCGCACGAGATGAACCGGACTTGAATACGGATGATTTTGATTTGGGACTTAATGCTCCGCAAGGCAGTGAACCCCTTATCGAACGGAATAAAAAGCCTAGTAATCCATTCGTTGAAGAAGGATCGGAAGAGGAACCGGTATTCCAGCGCGGCGATTTTCTTCGGGGGAAGCGAGATGCATTGGAGACTGTCAAGCGAGCTAGAGAATTACGCCAAAGTGTTATTAAAAGGATTGAAGCCGGTAACCATACTTCGGCCAGCGAAATCATCGATGTAATGAACCGACCTAGCGATAAGCAGCGCAAATTAGTGCAGCCGGGTCCAGGAATCGATTGGGCTGCATTGGATGCCCGAGATTTTTACGATGCGGCATTGGCAGGAAGAGATTTGTGGCTCATGGCCGTGTCCTTAACGAAAACGGGGAAGATTTCTGATTCCGAGATTGCATTCTCGGGCCTCGAGAGGCTTTATAACGATCTCCAAGACAAGAATCTGTTGCGCTACCTCGAAAAAGAACAAGCCGGACCTCTGAATAATCGAAGGCCTCAACCAGGCCAGATTTTTATCGGATGGCAAGGAAGCGGCCGGATCTTCAAATCCCGCAGGCAATATTTCATCTTTCATGTGACTGAAGTTAAAAACGGCCAAGTGCACGGTTACTATTATGAACAGCCGCAACCCGGAAAGCCTGCTTCCATTGAATATCGGGAAGATTTCAAATTGGGTCATTTCAAAAAAGAGGCTAAATTCGGCAATTCAGTTACGGCCCAGCTCGCGCCTTCTCCCAAACCCACACTTACTCGCGCGGAAGTGCGGTCGGATTCAAATTTAGAGGATGGTCTTGAGAGGGTACCCATCGATGAGGATGCTCTGAATCAAGCTCTAGAGAGCAATTCCGAACAGGATACCCCAGCGCCTTCGAAAACCATTCCAGAAATCAATACCCAATTCACCTTGGAGGAGCTAAAGAATTTATTCAAGTCGATTTATGGGACTTGGCAGAAACCATGGGAAAGACAGAGGTACCTAAACTTGATGCAAGGTCTTTTTGGTGGAAAGTCCAAATATCAAAGCAGCCTGTCTGACTTTAGCCGAATTTTGAAAATTGCGATGAGCTCGTTCGAGGATAACCCGAACGCGCAGAAAAAAATTCTCAGAACGTTTCTTTTTTATCCTCCAGCTCACCCCAGCGGAAACTTCCAAAGAATCCTGAAGAATCTGGAAAAGGAACTGGGCAAGGGCGATGCCTTCGACGCCAAAATGTGGGATCGCGCTGTCCTCAGCGCCCTTTTGGATGAAGCTAAAAAATACGATGCCGAACCGTTTTTTTCCGATAACCCCCTTCCGTATCAAAAGGATGCGAAACGCATTCAAGAATTTATCGAAGGTGCTGAGAAAGTAGTGAACGGCCGCCGATACGGCATGCCACGAATTAAAGCAGGATGGATCTTGAAACAACTTGCCGAACCTTCACTCAGGTGGTCGAACCTTTCCATGGACGACGATAAGAAAAGAGAAACTGACAGGCAGGAAAAACTGCAATCGATAGTGAGCGAGCTGGAAACGCGGGCTACCGAGAGAGTGGAAAAAGATATCAAATCCGGAAAACTTCCAGCGCCTAAACCCGCGTCAGATCCCATTTTTAATTTTGATGATGAAGACTTAGATATCGATCTTTCCCCGGCGCCCCAAAAACCCACGTCTCCCAAAAAGCCTAGTATGCCAAGTAAGCCCAGTCTTGATTTATTGGAAGATTCTTCTCCTTTTAAAGATGAAGAGTACGCCATAGGAAACGAAGAGGACTTTCCAAAAGGTCTGGAGGATCCCTCCTCTTCGTCTTCAGATTTTGGTTCTGGTCTTGCTTTGGAAGGGCCGATCCCGGGTGTCGATGATTTTGATGATGATCTCGGAGGAAAAGAGGCGATGCCGCCAGGGGTTGACAGAGTTGAACCCGCCTCAGCCCGTCTTTGGGATGACGCGTCCGGAGATGAGTCCCGGTACCAAGCCAGCATCCTTATTCTTAAAGATGGCCGCGTTGTGACCGAATTCACCTTTCGAACCCGTGAAGGCAAAGAAGAGAAGTTTTATGTCGAAGGGAGAACAACCGGAATCGGTAATGAAGATGTTTCAAGTTCCAAACGTGGAAAGAAAGTCTACGACTTCAGCACTTACAACTCTAATGGGTCAGAACTGTTAGGAGAGCTTCTTATTGTTTTGGATGATGAGGGCAATTTTATTGAGAAGCTTGAAGGCGGGGAAAACATACTTCTCCCGGAACAAGTGTTTGGTCCCAAATCAGCCCGCGCGGAGGCGAGATTGCAAACGCTTACAATTAAAGAAGCTCTCCGATATTACCAAAGGCTCCGCGAAAATCCTAAGGATGCCGAGAGCGCGCGCGCCCAACTTAATCGTCTTTCTGAGCAGGAAAAATTTGAACTCATCGTTCAAGCGGCCATTGGCCGCGCTCCTTCCCGTGCCGAGCTTCGTTTGTTGCAGGAAAAAGGAATATTTTCCGGGGCCCAAATTGGTGTTCGAAGGATTGCCGAATTTCCGGGCTTGGAACGGCTGAAGAAAATATACCTTCCCAATGTTTGGGTGGGATACGTCGAAATTCCGGATCAGGCCTTGAATTACCTGCGCGCGAATGGCCATCTGTCACCGAGCGCCAATGGGGTCCACAATATGCCGGGTCTGTTGCCGGATTACTTGAGGGGTGAGGAACCCAATTATTTCAGCCGGTTGGGCTCTTTCGTTTATCGGGGCGAAGGAAATTATGATTTTCGAGAACCCTTGCACGAGACGGTTCATCACTTTGCCATGGGTGACCAGGGCCGGGGAAAAAATCCTTTCGTCGATCGTCCTGCTTGGCAGGTTATTCTTTTTGAAGAACTGGCCGCCTACCGCCGCATGAATCTGGAATTAAACGGTACGATGGCACAAAGTTTCACGCCGGAGCAAAGGAGCAATGTCTTGTCGTATGTCGAAGATACGCTGAACCTAATCGCGTCCATCGAAAATCTGAGCCCCGTTGAGCGAGACACGCTCCGTACTGAGCTCATAGCCATCGTCAATCAAACCATGGATTCAATCGAAATACTCGATCGGAATCTGCCGGCGATGGATATCAGCGACATTCTCTCCCGCGCTCGCTCGTTTGAGGAAATCATTGCCTTGGCGAGGGCGGAAGTGCGCTCCCCGGGCACCCTCCTAGAAGCTTTTCGGCCGGGCTTCACAAAAGAAGAGATCAATCAATTCCGCCGGGAAGGATTCAAACCCGGACGCTGGCTCAAAACTCCCGAGGGCCGCACCTATCGACCCGGAGATGGCCGGGCTTTGGCCGTGGGCCTTCTCAATCGGGAAGCCAGCGAGCGCCGCTACGTCGATATTCTTCTTCGGAGAAACGACGATGATATTTCGGCCGCCGCCCTTCAATGGGCCGAACCCCGCATCCGGTATCTTCTCCGCCAAGGAGGTCCTACCGAATTAAATCTTCTCCGGCAATGGCGTTCTTCCGATGACCCGATCTTGGCGCAGGCCACAAAGCAAATTTTGGCTCGACAAACCGTCCGCGCGGAGGTGCGGAAGGTAATGGATGATTCGAGCTATATGGTGGCTTTTAACCGGTTCTACAATCATCCGCTTTCTGGAAAAGTCCGGCAGGCTCAAGATAAGAATGGAAAAACTGTCTTCCGCAGCGCCGGCACAAAACTGCCAGAGAACTCGAGCAATAAAATGGAAGAAGAGATTCAAAAATTGTTCGTTAAGAAACAATCCCTTCCACTAAAGTTCAACGAAATATTAAGACAGATAATAGCGTATGTGGAGCATTTGGAAGATTCAAAAGACGCCAATTTAGCCATCTATCTTCGCCGGTTGAACGTGTTGATCTATGCACTTCATCACAATATGCATCTTTATGGGAGGCCCGCCCCAAAAGTAAAAGTAAAATTTTCTGCTCGGAATAAAGTGTTGGCTTCTCGAGCTCTTAGAAATCTGCTCGACCGAATACAGGCAAGGTTGAGCGAGATTGAAAAGCCAAAGAGAAAACCGAACCTCCTCAAAAGAATCGGTTCAGAACTCTCCGATGTCTCAAAGACAAGTTCAGCGGCCGAAATGATTTTTGGAATTTCCGGAGTATTGATTGCCGTTGCGGGCTTCGCTTTACTTTTTATGGCCGGTCCTCTTATCGGCCTTGTGACGTTGGCGGCCGGTGCTGCTATCGCCGTTGTTCCACTGAGTATCTCGGCGGTTTTGAAAGATGTTTCTCCGGGACAAAGAGGTCTTGCGATTAGCGGACTGGGAACGGGAATCGCCTTTGCCGCTATGGTCGTTGGTTTCATCGGCTTCTGGCCCTTCATTTATCTCTCGCTCGGATCGATCGTCTTGGGAATTTTGTTCGGTAGATTTCCCATCGGTCAAATCTCGGAGGATGAAACTGTAACGCCCAGTGCGCCGATGCTGAACGATGCTAAAACAGAAGGATTCTTCAAACAGTTCACATCCACATTGAGCGGAGCGATTGCCAGTCTCGGGCTCGCGACTTCTCTGATAGGGGTCGAGCTTCTTTTTACCGGTTTTTTCGGAATCCCGGCTCTGGTTGGATTGGGATTTTTGGTAGCCACTTCGGGAGCCGGTATTGTTCTCGCCACTGCGATCGTTTCAAGTTTAATTCCTGAAAAAGTGCCCTCTTCTCGCGGCACCAAATCAAAAAAATCTTCCCGCGCGGAAGTGCGGAGCAAAGAAGACAAATCCTCCAAGACTGAGCGGCTGGCGGCCAAAGCACCTGTGCCCAGTTATGAAAAATCGCAGACTAATGAATTTACTTTAGGGACTGCGCCGCCGGGCCTCCGTCAATTTGGGTCGTTTTTATCCTACTGGGCTACTCGGCCTTTCTTACGCAGCTCAAACGCCCGCTCTTTATCGATGCAGCCGGGTGATAACGTGACGATTGCCTATCAAGTAAAACCGGGAGTGAGGGGCCCGCTAGCCAAAGTGATTGAAATCACCCGAAGAGAAAAAGATTTCAGAATTTTGGTCGATGGCGAATCAGTTCCCACTCTTAACGACACGAAGCTTTCTCCGGCTCAAATCAGGTTTGATTCCAAAAACTCCCAGCTCCGGATTATCAACAATTCTTTGCAAGAATCGGCTTACGCCCGTTTTACTCCTGCCGCCGCCCGTCCCGCCGAAGTCGAAAAACCGGAAATGTCTGATGAGGAATTTCAAACCTTGCTAGAAACCGTTAACAAAGAACTTCCGGCACCCGATCAGCTGAGCGATGTCGTGGTCAATGACTTGATTAAAAAATTGCAGCCCGCATACACGGGCTACTCGTTATTACAGAAAATTTCCCTTTCCAAATTTCTGACAGATACGCTGGAATTTTATCCTAATTTGCTGAGCTCTGGAAATCAAAAAAGGCTTGTCTCCGAACTGGAAAAATTCTTCATACGAAATAGTGACGAATTCTTCATTCAATCTCGAAACGTCCAAAAGATATTTGCACGATTGAGAAATCTTAAGCAAAAACTAACGGGGGAAGAAAAGCTTGGAATTAAAGTCGGCGAACTGAAGGTAGGACAAGTTGTGGCCTTTGGCCCGGTAGAGCTCCGATTGATTAAAACGGGCCCGACATTCTTGCTCGTGGATGTTGCCACCCAGAAGTCCTATCCGTTGAAAATCGGTGAAAATACCGTGGGGAGAGCTACGAGGTGGTCATCCGTCTATCTCGACAATTTAGCCGTATCCCGCCAACACGCCATTTTACATTTGGACGAAAGCGGCAAAGTCGAAGTCTACAATCTTTATTCGAGAAACAAACCACGCCTCTTGTCCCGCGCCGAGGTGCGGAGCGATTCTTCGGTACGAAAACTCCGCCTACGTTTGCTTGACCGAAAACTTCCTGAAGCCGATCGGGTGGGAGCCTCTCAGAGATTAATAATGATGGGGAAGGGAAACGAGCGCGAAAGAGTTCTCTCCGTTGCCCGGGGCATTCTGGCAGCTTGGAAAGCAGATCGGAAAAATGTTGATGAATTGGCGTTCATCAATGCAATGGGAATTCTTGGTGTCTTGAAAGATCAAATTTCTGTGCCAACCTTGAAAGAATTAAAAGAAGACCCCTCCAATGTGAAGATCCGGAAACTCATCGAGTTCAACCTTGGGCGAATCTTGGCCGCATCTAATTTACAAGCTGCGTTTAGTCAAGTTCTGAGCACTTTGGATGAAGAGGATCAGTTGAAAATAGCCACTCCTCGCTACGGAAGAAATGAATCCTTTGAGATCGATTCAACGGTCGACGCGGAAAAATTAAAAATCGTTTTATCCGAATTGATCAACAATGCATTGGATCACTTGGAATCCGGCAAAGTTCAGATCAATGTTGAGCGAAATATGGGTCAGATGGAGATTCATATTAAAAATAACGGGTATGTCCCTCGGCAGGAATTGACGGACAAGGCAATGGGGCTCGCCCGGGAAGGGCAGCTGTATTGGAAAAAGACGCCGTCTGAGAAAGGAGAGTTCGATGTCACAAAAAGTATCTACTCAATGGATCCCGAGACGGGTTATGTCCGCATGACTTTAAATGATGTCGAACACCTTGAACCCAAAGAACTTTTATTTATCAAAGGACTGAGTGCCGGTAAAAGCAAAGACCGGGGCGTTCGTGGAGGTGAGGGCAATGGCCTTTATTCCTCGAGAAAATACATGCGGGCCATGGGAGGGGACATTGATTTCATTGAACAACCACCTACCGCTGAACAACCTGCTTCTGTTTCATTCTTTGTTCTGAAAATAAAAGTAGCTCAACGTGCCGAGGTGCGTGGTCAACACATGGCGGTGAAATTCCAGCGCCGCATCCGCGAAGGCCTTCTCGGGCAGGAGCCGGATTTGGGTTTGTTGTATGACTTGGCTGCGGAGCTGAAAGCCATTCTCTACCTTTCGAAGGATCCGGACGCGATGATTTGGACCCTGGATCATGAATGGAGCACCTCCTTTGAAGTGGTGGCCTTGGGTGAGCGGCTTGGATTCAAAGGCAGAGGGTTGGCTGCGCTGGCGCTCGGCGCCGCTATCCACGATATTGGAAAAGCACGTATTGACCCCCTCGTTTTGAATAAAACCGGCGCCCTCACGCCGCCGGAATCGGACGAAATCCGGAAGCACGTTGATTTCGGCGTCGCTATTTTCAATGACCTTTTGAAAATCCTTCAAACGTTTTCTGAGCACGCGCAAGAATTGGCCGGAAAAAATGATCAAGAAATCTTCCAATGGTTTCAAGGCCAAGGCCTCTTGGAGAAATTTGAGCAAATCCAACCTCAAGAATTCCAAAACTTTCTTCACGACAATTTAGACCGTCTGAAAGATCCGTTGGCGGCTCAATTATTAAAGGACAAAGAGGCCGTCAAACAAGTCCAGGACATGATCGCAATGCACCACGAAACCGCGGACGGCACAGGCTATCCCCAAGGGATTAACAACCGCTCGCTTCCGACTCAAATCATGTTAATTGCAGACCGTGACGACGCGCTCAGGGCCAACCGGCCTTATCGGGAAGCAAAAAGTATATTGGAAGTTGAAAAAATGTTTACCTCAGGAGAGGGGACTTTGTACCTCAAAGAAGTTTTAGATGCTTATCGCGAATTTCACGCAGGACAAATCCTCGAAGAAACACAGAAACGGAGCCCCCGCGCGGGAATTTCAGCTCTCCTATCGCACATGGTGGGTAATCGCTTGACCGAGATCATGGGATTTTCAGAACTTCTCAACAGAGGAAACACCTCCGAAGGTCTTTTGGCCGAACTCGAAACATCGATCGCCGGTTTTTCCGGTTTAATCAACCGCTTTGCCCCGGACGATCAAACCGTCTTTTTCCGGTCCAAAAAAAATCCTTCCGCATTTGCGAATCCCGACACCCCCGTTTATGGTGAAGAATTTGGCCCATGGAGTGAAAACGAGAAAAAGGAGCAAACCCTTGATCGAGCAGTCCTTGCCGAGCAGGCTGATTTTGCCCGGATTTACCAAGAGCTGCGCAATGCCGACCTGGAATTTATCAGTGCTCTTCAGTCCCTCAAAGAGGCCGTTCAAAACAATGAAGCCGGGCAGATAAAGAAACTTACAGAGCGCATCAATAATAAAGGAAGGGAGGTGGACGACTTCCTCAAGAAGTACAAGGCGGAAATCACCACCCGCGCCGAGGTGCGAGCGTATTCGGATCAATTCAGCTACAAGCAAAAGATTGTCGTGCCGGCGGAACTTGTCGAGGCCTATGTCCCAAGAGAAATCAAGGTCCTCTTTGAGGTCGCAGAACGACTTGACCCTAGGACAACGGTACTTTTGACCGGCGGGACAGCCCGAGATTTGGCGGTGGCCGTCACCACTCGGAGCAAGTTGGGTTTTCCGAAAACCACCGATTATGACTTGGCTATTTTCTTCCCCGAGGGAACTGAAAAGGAAAGAAATTACCATTATGAGACAGGCTATGAACAGTTTCGCGAATTGCTGAGGGAAGCATTGGAAGGACCCGAATATCCAGCGGGCATGGCCCAGAGAATCATCGTAGATGAGCTTCCGGGAACCTATGTGTTGAACGACGACGGAAAGCCAGCCTACGTTTTTGAAAATTTGTTACGCACCAAAACGGGAAATGCCTTCAGCGTGAGCCGTCTCGGTGTGGAGAAAGTCGGTTCTCAGTACGTTATTTTTGGCGATGAGGACGCCATCCGTGATCTTCAAGAAAAGAAGCTCAACATTTGGATCCGCGAGGGGATCGGGCTCAAGTGGCGGATGGCCGCGAAGATGATGGGTAAGGCGGCTATCTATCATGAGGCCGGTGGTTTTGAGTTCACTCCCGAATCTCGGGATCTAATGAAGGCTGAAATTAAGGATATGGTTGAGGAGGAAAGAAAGAATTCCAATTTTCTAGCCGTTCTCATGGGCGCCCTTTTCCATCACGCTTTGTTTTGGAGCGAAGACGAGAGAACTACCCTCCGGCGTGTGGAATCGATTATCCGAACTTGGCAGCTCGACGAAGCTTTTGGCCGCACGGCCGTTGAATTGCTCCAACTGGCCGAGCCATCCAACCGCGCCGAGGTGCGGGCGAGCAGAAAAGGACTGGAGGATGCAGCCAAAAAGATAATGCAGCCCGCCCTCACAGCTCAGGAGTATTTAGACCAGGCGGAAATCTTGAGAATGGGCATTTTGTCTCCCAAATCGGATCTTAGGGATATCGCCTTTAACAGCTTGCGAAAAGTTCTGGAAAAGAACCCGCACGATTACCGGGCCTTCAACGCGGCTGCGCACGCTTTAACTGAAATTGGCACTTCCGATGATTTACAGCTGGCATTGCGGTCAATTCAAATACTAAGAGAGACGATTGCCAAATCAAGCATTGATTCTCTCGCCTCCAACTCTATGTTTGCGGCGCTCCGGACAATTGTTACGGCCCGCCCGGATTATTTTGAGGGATTTGATAAGCGTTTCGGATTGAACGAGGCGGATTGGAAACGATTGGATGAGGTCCTCTTTAATGAAATTCCTCCCACGCGGAGGGACGTGATACAAAAACTCAATCGGCTGCGGCAAAAACTTTCTGGACCCGATAAGAAATTTTCAGAAAAGGTAATTTATAAACTCAGCCACGGCCTTGTCTCCCGCGCTGAGGTGCGGGCAAAGAATAAAATACCCGACCAAGTCCGCATGAGTCCGCAAGAAGAAAATGCTTTGACATGGATTTTGTACGACATTGGAGAAAATCATTTTCGTTATTCGGCGAAGGAAAATGGAGAGGTGATATTTCACATTCGATTTATCCAGAAGACTCCCTCTAGCAGAAAGCAATCTCCCTCCGGCCGTCTCATTATCGTGACGGGAGATAACGGCCTCGGCTTTCAAATCGAAGATCGGACGGATCCTGATACAGGAGCGAGAATCCCCGGGCTAAAAAGCCAGGCCCAGACTCAGTTAAGCATGTTGGACCAAGTTGAAGTGCTTGAAAGGCTCAGCTCAGAGGCACAGAAAGAAGAGCTCGAAAAATCGGAATCGCTGAAAGCAGCCCACAATCTTTTTTCTGATATCTCTATCGAAGATCGCCAGAATGTGAGGAAAATTCTGCAGAATTTTATTGAAACTCCTAACGACGAAAATCTGTCACATTATTTATTTGGACTTCCTCCCAGTATTCCTCGGACCATCCGAGTTGATGTTTCTGAAGGGACCAGTGCATCGACGGGCCGCGGTCTCTCACTGTTACCTTATTACTTGGGGAAGGTCGGAGGAAAAGTCGAGTTGGTAGGAAACCGTCCGGGATATGTCCGCATCCGTCATGAGTTTCCGATCTCATTCAAGGAGAGTCCCGACCGTAGAAGAGCTAAACCTTTCAGGAAAGTGGCTGAAGAATTTAAAACGCAAATGGCACAAAAAGAGGGTACCTTTGGAAAAAAAGCTGACTATAAGGAGCAATACTTAAAGGAAGAGGGATTAGACGACCCCACCCGCGCCGAGGTGCGGGCAGTTGATCCTAAATACGCGGAAAAATATTTTGAAGAATTCGAAGGAGATGTGATGAAAATGAGTCCGCGAGGAGAAGTGATCTTGGGAAATGCCTCGCGTTACCCGGAATATATTGAAAAAGTGGCTCCCATCTTATTTGAGTTGATAGGAAAAAATGCCAATCTACTTTCGTTGGGTCCGGGGACTGGGGAGCTCGAAGTGAGTCTCAAAGATTTAGGAATAAAAGAAGTAACCGCCATTGAATTGGATAAAGCGTTTGCCCAAATCGTACGAAATGCTGGAATCGTAACTCATCAAGGCAGCATCCAAGAAGTCCTCCCGACCGTCAAAGATGAATCGTTCAACGCCGTTCTCATTTCCGAAACAATTCATTGGCTGGACGCAGGTCAAACATTCAAACAGGCGTTTCGAGTTTTAAAACCCGGAGGCCGGGTAATTATTATTTCACGTCCTCCGACGGATGAAAATTCCGCTGTTCCTGATCCGAGGGATCCGGCCCAGATCGAGCGTGAAATTGCATCCGCGGGTTTTGATCTGGAAAGCCTCCCAAAGAAGGAAATTCTTGCCGGAGACTTTGCTGAAAATGCCGATATCCGTCAGCTTTCCATGGGGTGGAACATTGATATCAGTCTCCCGGATGAAACAGTGATTACTCATATCGTCTCCGCCCGCAAGCCCCTCCGCGCCGAGGTGCGGAAAGAGAAAACCGAGCCTGTAATTTTGCCTCTGGCCCGCATGAATGTAATCCATAATCAGGGACGGGCAATCATGGCCGATCTTTTGGGCCATCAACTTCATACGGATTTGGGAGTCGTCGAAAACGCCCTTTTCATTTTTAATGAATATAGAAACAAAGGAAAATTGACAGACCAGAATCAGACAAATCTTCTAAAACGCATGGAACGAGCAATCGGAAAGGCTTCAAACTTCGTGGATAGTATTCAAAATAGAGAGTTTTTCTTCACCCAGAAAGCTGGCCAACCCTACATCGCGACCCAACGAACAGATGCAGACAAAGTGAACTTTAGAAACCTTGAAAAGGAAGAACAAGATAAAGCTAGTTTAAACGAGAGTGAAATTGCCGAATTGGATCGGCAAATTGGAGACCTAGATTCCCTTGTTGCTATTCTTCAGTCTGAACTTTCAGAGGTATTGAAGCAGATCAATGTATCCGTTGATTCCTCGCAGGGAAATCTAATTGACATCAAGGAGTTGGGAAACCGTTATCAAAAATTTAAAGACACCCTGAAGACTCTTACTCAAACATTGCAAAAGCCGGATTTTCCCATTAAACGCTTGACCGATGAATTCGGCCTCACGGCCTCGGCCGCTGCCTCCAACGTTGCCCGCGCCGAGGTGCGGAGGACGCCGGCGGGAAGTAGAGATGCGTTCCGCAGCGAGTTGCGTTTGGCTTTGAACAAAACGGTTTTGGGTCCACTTGAAAATTCGAAAACTGGCGCGGAGGCTGCGCAGCAGGTTTTGGATCTTAGCCCCAAGACCATTGAAGAGGGACTGCCCGCTTCTATGAGGCCATTTGTTCTACCTTTTCTTGGACGATTGATCATAGGACTTTATTCAGGAATCAGAGGACTCTTCCTTCCCGAATTGGCGTACGCGGCGCCAGCGACGGCACCGGAGGATTTCGCGGGGGCGCAGGGGGTTGTTAACACGATTCAAGGCATTGACCGAAAAGTTCGCATGCGTTTTGAATTACCCGACTTAACCGGAAATGCAAACCGTTCGGCGTTACGCCAGCAATTAATCAAAACAATTCTTGAAACAGCCCTCATTAACAATCTCATTTCCGTACAGATTGTGGCAAATTCAATTCCCGAAAGAAAAGAACTGGAAGGATATTTGGGCAGAATGCAAAGCCGGGAGAGCCAAGGGCGGCTTAAGCCGGGTCAGATCGATGTGGTTTCTAAAGATGCCCACGTCAATTTGAATATGGACAAGACGTCTTTTGATGTTGCGGTCACCGGCAATCCGTTGCTTGCGGTAAATCAATTACAAGCCGCTTCCGCCTTCAATGCGGCCAGTTATTTAGGGGGTGCCCCGATTTCTTATTTTGGCGAAGAAGCCGTGGAGCCGGCAGAGACCTTCCTTGCCGCGGTGACGTCGCTTTCACAAAAATTGGTAGAGGGCCTCATTCGTCATGACAATGGAGTCATCGAAGCAAAAAGCCGGCAAATTTTCAACGCCTTCCGCGCGCTTCTCCAAACCGCCTTCCTCGCCGAAGCCGCCCGCGAAGCCATGGCCCGCGCCGCGTAACGCTTACTGCGTTTATGATATACTTAGCCTGCCCGAGAGGAGATAGATTTCAATGGTTGAGAGCCGAGTCATTCGCAGGTCGCCAGAAATTTTAGGTGGAACGCCTGTTTTTGCCGGAACCCGTGTGCCCGTCCAAGCCTTGATTGACTATTTTGAAGAGGGAAGGTCCCTGGACGAATTCCTGACCGATTTCCCCAGCGTGAGTCACGGACAGGCGACCGAAGTATTGGAAGATCTGAAAAAAGCCATCTTGGGATAGTTATGAAAGTCTTGCTTGACGAGTGCTTGCCCAAAAGGTTGAAGCAAACTCTTCAAGGCCATGAGGTTGCAACCGTTCCCGAAATGGGTTGGGCAGGGAAGACGAATGGCGAGTTGCTCAAATTAGCAAAAGCTACATTCGAAGCATTTGTCACCGTTGACCAAAATCTTCAATATCAGCAAAATCTAAAGGAATCGGGGATGGCAATCATTCTCGTTGTTATTCAAAATAATCGTTATGAAACCTTCAAACTCATTACCCCAAAAATTCAAAAAGCTCTCCAAACGATCCGAACGGGTCAAATTATCCAAATCAATTCTTAAAGCACCAAAGCATTCTGCGAAACCCGCGACTCCACTTTTTCGTTCCCAAAAGGCTATTCAGAAGCTTCGAGAAATAGAGGCTAGCAATCCGGATGGTACAGATAAAACTTGGGTGCATCGTGTGCTCTTGGCTTGGCAGAGACATTACTTAGCTGCACACAAATCGAAAGAGAAAACACCTTCTTTCATGACCTTCTTGAAGAAGGCGAAACCGAAAGGCTAAAATAACCCCTCCCATGATCCGTCCCGTCCAGGCATATCCTTTCAACGAAATCGAGCCGAAATGGCAGAAATTTTGGGAGAAGGAGAAGCTTTTTGAGGTGAACCTCAATGACTCCCGGCCCAAATACTATTGCCTCGTGATGTTTCCTTATCCTTCGGCGGCGCTGCACGTGGGCCACGGCCGCAATTACATCATCGGCGACGCGGTTGTCCGTTACAAAATGATGCGTGGTTTCAATGTGTTAAGTCCGATGGGGTTTGATGCCTTCGGTCTTCCAGCCGAGAATGCGGCCGTCAAAAAGGGAATTCATCCGAAAACGGGTACGCTGCAAAATATTCAAAATATGAAGCAACAGCTTCGCGAATGGGGCGTGGGCTACGACTGGTCGCGCGAAGTGATTTCTTGCCTGCCGGACTATTACCGATGGACCCAGTGGATTTTCTTAAAACTCTATGAAAAAGGCCTTGCGTATAAAAAATTAGCGGCCGTGAATTGGTGTCCCTCGTGTCAAACCTCTCTTGCCAACGAGCAAGTGGTGGACGGCGGCTGTGAGCGCTGTGAAGCGAAAGTCATTACCAAAAATCTCGAACAATGGTTTTTCAAAATCACCGACTACGCGGACCGGCTCTTGGAAGATTTGAAACTGCTGGATGGCTGGCCCGGGCGGGTCAAGGTCATGCAGCAAAATTGGATTGGCCGAAGCCGCGGCGTGGAAATCAATTTTCCGGTGGCGGATGGAGGTGAACCGTTGCGTTGTTTCACCACGCGTGTGGACACGATTTTCGGTGCGACTTATATGGTTCTTTCCCCGGAACACCCCAGGCTTTCCGAACTCCTCAAAGGGGTTCCCAATCAGCGTGAAGTCGAAGCGGCCGTTCAAAAAATGAAAGATCAGGACATCACGATTCGGACTCAACTCGAGACGGAAAAAATCGGTGTTTTTACCGGTCGCTATGTGATCAATCCAATGACCCAAGAGAAAATTCCTTTGTGGGTCGCCAATTATGTGTTGATGGGTTACGGTACCGGTGCCGTCATGGCCGTTCCCACCCACGATCAGCGGGATTTTGAATTTGCAAAAAAATATAAATTGCCGATGCGGGTCGTGATCGACCGGCCAGGAGAATCGTTGGACGAGAAAACAATGAAGGAAGCTTACGAAGACCCCGGTATTCTCGTGAATTCCGGCGCTTTCACGGGGGTATCGAGTGAAGAGGCGAAAGAAAAAATCGCGGATTTCATGGAGCGGAATAAAATTGGAAAGAAGACCACGAATTACCGGCTCCGCGACTGGCTGATTTCGCGTCAACGTTATTGGGGCGCCCCGATTCCCGTTATTTATTGCGACAAATGCGGGACCGTTCCCGTGCCGGAGAAGGACCTTCCCGTTCTTTTACCGGAAAATGTGGAATTCAAACCCACCGGCGTTTCGCCCCTTTGCGACCATCCGGAATTTCAGAAAGTCCATTGTCCGCGTTGCCGAGAAAAAGCCCGCCGCGAGCCCGACACGATGGATACGTTTGTTGATTCGAGCTGGTATTTTCTGCGTTACATCAACGCCAAGGATAACAAACAAGCGTTTAATTCCAAAGACGTGAACCGTTGGCTTCCGGTGGACCAATACATCGGCGGAGTGGAGCACGCAATTCTTCATCTTCTTTACTCCAGATTTATTACAAAAGTCATCCACGAATTGGGTTACATTAGCTTTAAGGAGCCCTTTTCGCGGCTCTTCACGCAAGGTATGATTATCAAGGATGGCGCCAAGATGTCGAAATCAAAGGGGAACGTCGTAAGCCCCGATGAGCTGATTCGCCGTTACGGCGCGGACACGGTCCGGCTGTACACGCTCTTCATGGGCCCGCCGGAAAAGGATGCAGAATGGCAGGACGCCGGGGTGGAAGGCGCTTACCGGTTCATTGCCCGCTTATGGCGTTTGGCCGAATCGAAGACCGGCGCCGATGAACGTTTCGAAGGAGAAGTGTTGGATGCCAATGAAATCCGTTTTCGTCTTCATGCCACGATCAAAAAAGTCACCGAAGATTTGGAAGGCGACTTCCATTTCAATACAGCGGTGAGTGCTTGTATGGAATTTCTCAATGCCCTTTACCGGTTCCGGCCGGTTTCCCAAGAAGACCGGAATCTTTTTCAGGAAAGCGTGAAGAAACTCATTCTTCTCTTGGCCCCTTTTGTTCCGCATCTTTCTGAAGAATTGTGGTCTCGCAGCGGAGGCAAGGAAACGGTTTTTCGCCAGAAGTGGCCGACCTTCGATTCGAAGGCGTTAGAACGTGAAGAAGAAGAAATTGTGGTGCAAATTTCAGGAAAGGTTCGGTCGCGCTTGAAAGTATCGCGGGAAATTTCCGAGCCGGAACTCAAAGATTTAGTTTTGAAAGACCCGACGGTCAAAGAATGGATTCATGGAAAAGAAGTGAAAAAAGTCATCGCTGTTCCGCACCGGCTCGTTAATGTGGTGGTCTAATGCCGAAAGTTGAAATCCGGAATCGCTCGATTTGGGTGGGCAAGAAGCGCATCCCGCTCATCAGCGGAGAAGTTCATTATTGGCGCGTCAATCCTTCTTCCTGGTCCGACATCCTCGAACGGATCCGCGAGGCCGGGATCCGCGTCGTCTCCACCTATGTGCCGTGGGATTATCACGAATATAAACGGGGAAAATTCGATTTTACAGGTCTGACCGATAGAGCCCGGAATCTCAAGCGCTTTCTCGAGCTCACCCGGGAAAAAAAATTCTGGGTCGTGATTCGTCCCGGTCCTTACATTTATAGTGAGTGGCCGAACGAAGGCATTCCCGATTACGCGCATCAATATCACCGGCTCCACCCCAAGTTTCTGGCCTACGCCAAAGAATACCTCAAACGAGTGACTCAGGTCCTTCGGCCCTTTCTGGCCACGCGTCGTGGCGGTCACATCCTCCTCCTTCAGGCCGACAATGAAATTGACCCCTGGCCGGATACCTTCGGTCATCAATACGGTCTCAATAGCAAGCCCGGGCTTTTCCAGGAATTTATCAAGGAGCTTTACCGCGGAGATTTGGAGAAACTCAACGAAAGCTGGGGAACGGAGTATCAAAATTTTGAGGAGGCCGGCCCCTTTGTGGCAACGATGCTGAAGGGCGAACAGGGGGTGAGTTTAAAAGGAGATAAAGAGCTTAAAAGAAATATTGATTACTTTAAATTCAAACACGAATACAGCGTCAAATACGCCCGGTGGGCCGTGGAGACGTTTCGTTCACTCGGAATCGACATTCCCATTTACCTCAATCTCTATCCTTTCTTCTACGCCCACGACTGGCTCCAAATGCAAGGCGCGGCCGACGCGGTCGGTATTGACCTTTATCCTTCCGGAGAACTGGCCGAAGACCGGTTTGAACAACGAAAGTTCACCGACAAAGTGCGTTATTTAAGCCGCATCTCTCCCCTGCCTTTTATTGCCGAATTCGGCGCTGGCGTTTGGCACGCCCGTCATTATGAATCGGGTGTTTTCACACCCAATCATTACCGGCTGATTGCCCTCTCCGCGCTCTTGGGCGGCATTTGCGGATGGAATTGGTACATGCTGGTCAACCGGGACAACTGGTATATGTCACCGATTAATGAATGGGGAAGGGTGCGGCCCGAGCTCTACAACGTGTTCTTGGAACTCGTGAAAATTTTTCAGAAAATGGACCCGCCCTCTTTGAAACAATTGTGCGAAATCGGGGTTACCTTCAATCCCATTCAATACGCGGCCCGAACCCTGAGCCACAATAATTCCATTTTGGGGTCTTTGTCTGCAGCGGATGTGGATTATTTTGCTTTTGATCCACGCCGTCCGATTGTGGAACCGCGGGTTCTCTTCTATTCCGGCAATCAATGGCTGGACCGAGAGGCTCAGGAGAACCTTCGCCGTTACGTGGAACGGGGCGGAACGCTGGTCGCTTTTCTTAATTTTCCCCGCAAAGACGAAGATTTCATGTCTGCAGACCTCATCGGATTTGAAGAACCAAGCCGGATTCTTTTTGAATTCAAGCAAGCGCTCTCCATTCAGTTTGCTCCCGGCCGGCCGAAAATCCTTTTAACCAGCTCCGTTTTCTGCTTTGACCGTACGGGGAACCATTCCATTGAAGCGACGCTCGGGCCTTACGGACGCCACCCGGTCGGTTACCGGAAACAAATCGGAAAGGGCCAATTGATTCACTTGGGATTCGAACCGACCCCGGAATTAATCCGGGAGCTTCTTCAATTTCTTAAAATCCCCCTCTACAGCCATTCCGTGACCGACGAAATAAAAACCGCCCTCTTTGAACGCAAAAACAAGACGTGTTATCTCGTGGCAATCAATAACGGCAATGAAGAAAAAAGTGCACGCATTCGTCTTCCTTATTTTTCAAAAAGAGGCAAATACAGGGTCCGGGATTTGGCGACGGATAAAAAAGAAACCGTTTCTTTTGGACGGGATCCGGAGTTGAGCGTGAACTTGCCTCGTAAAGACGGCCGCGTTCTGGAATTAAAGAAGATCTAATGACGCGATTATCGGACTCACCGTCTATGAACAGGTCTTGACTTTAGGGATGTTACGGGGTAAACATTTCAACACGAAAGGGGGTGATACCATGAAAAAAGTATCATTGTTTCTCGCATTGGTTCTCGTGCTGATGGCGTCCGGCGTTGCTTTTGCCGAGATGGTCGAAGGGACGGTTTCAAGCGTAGATCTTGCTGGCAAAATGGTTAAAGTCAACAAGACCGACGCTGCGACCGGCGCAGCCGAGGAGGTCAGTATTTCAGTGAACGATTCAACCACGTACGCAGGGGAAGTGACAGCCCTCGCGGAAGTGATTGAAGGGGACACTGTCAAGATCGAGGCTGAGAAGGACGCCACCAGCGGCAACTGGGTTGCCAAATCGGTGGAAGTCGCTGCTACTGAGACTGCTTGATCGCCAGTCTGGCCTAATTCCTCGTTGAGAGGAAACGGAGGAACCGTAACGTGGGTGAATTTCTTGGTGAAAGAAATGGGGACTCCATCACCCCTAACCCGTCGGAACCCGAGAGGGACCGGCAGCTTACTCCGTCGGCGCATGTGGAGAGAAATCATAAAATAAATGTACGAATCTTTTTTCAGCCTGAAAGAACTGCCGTTTAACGTTACGCCGGACCCGCGTTTCATTTATTTCAGCCGTCACCACCGGGAGGCGCTGTCCGCGCTGCTTTACGGCATTGAGAATCGCCGGGGCTTCATGGAAGTCTCCGGCGAAATCGGTGCCGGAAAAACGACGCTTTGCCGGACCCTTCTCAAAGAATTGGATGGGCACGCCCATACCGCCTTCATTTTCAATCCCAAACTCTCCCAGGTCGAACTGCTCGAAACCATCATCGAAGATTTAGGGATTACCACCAAGGGCCGGCGGCGGAAGGATTATTTCGACGCCTTGAACAAGTTTCTCCTCCAGGAACTGGAAAAGGGGATGAACACGGTGGTGATTATCGACGAGGCGCAAAATTTGAGTCCCAAATCCCTGGAGCAAGTCCGGCTTCTTTCCAATCTGGAAACCACCCGCGAAAAATTGATTCAAATTATCTTGGTGGGTCAGCCCGAGCTCCGGGCGCTTTTGGCCCGGCCGGACCTCGTTCAACTCCGCCAGCGCATTGCCATCCGGTATCATTTACCGGCTCTGAGCCGGCAAGAAGTGGCGCATTACTTGGAACACCGTCTTGAAGTCGCGGGCTGTGAGGACAGGCTCTTTACACCCGAGGCCGTGGAGCGGATTTATGAAACGTCCGGCGGAGTTCCGCGTTTAATCAATGTCTTGGCGGACCGGGCGCTTTTGGCTGCTTTCACGAAAAGCGTGCGGATTGTCGAGGCCGCACTCATTGATGCCGCTCAGGCGGATTTAGAAGGAATTCACGCATGAGCCTGATTCACGAGGCGCTGGAAAAACTCGAACAGGAAAAAAAATCCGGTTGGCGGCGGCCCGTGCCTTCGGCGTCAACGGCTCCGCCCCTTCCCGTCCCGCTTTCTCCTTTGCCGGAGGCCCAGAAAAATCATTCCGGAGTCATTTACGCATTGTCCGGCATCCTGGTTTTTTTCTTTCTCGCTGGAGGGGTTTACTTCTTCACCCGGACAGAAACGCCTGAACAAGTTACGACCGTTTCCGTTTCTCCATCCCAAAAGAAAACAGTTTTGAAGAAAACCATCCTGCCTTCATTCTCGCTGGGCAATCAGTTTAAATTGACGGGAATCACGCAAGTCGGTTCCGAATGGACGGCCATTGTGAACAATCAATTGGTCCGAAAAGGTGATGGGATCAACGGAGCCGTGGTCGAGGCCGTGGATCGAAACGCCGTCACCTTGAATTCCAACAATCAAATTTTCGAATTGAAGCTTTACGGGGACTCCGCCCGATGAAACTGCGTTACTACCAAGACAGTGTTTTTTTCTTTCTGCTTCTCGGTCTTCTCTTATGCACCCTTCCAACCCTCTCCCGGTAACTCAAGACGGAGGTTTTACCCGGCTTCACGGCTGATGCGGCGGCCGTTTCTCTGGCCCGGCCTGGGCTTGGCCTCCGGGATTTTGGCCGGTAAATTCTGGCCTTTTCTTTTTTCTTCCCGGCTCCTTTTCCTGTCCCTCCTTTTTCTTCTTCCGTTCCTCTGGTTTTTCCGCGGTAGGCGGCTTTTTCTTTTCCTCTTCTTGCCGGCGATTTTCATCGTCGGGATTCTTCGCATGACCCAAGCGCTCCATCTTTCCGTACATCAGGTGTCCCATTTTGCCGAGGAAGGCGCATGGGCGAGCGTGGAGGGCCGGGTGGATTCGCTTCCTCTCATTAAAGAAAAAGGAAAGAGACGGGTTCATTCCTTCGTCCTCGAAGCCCGGAATCTCTTTCAGTCGGGAAAATTATTCGAGACCACGGGAAAGGTTCAGGTCTTTCTTTTTAATCCCGCCGAAACCGCTCCTTTCGGGAGCCGGGTGCGGATCCGCGGAAAACTTCTCCGGGCCAAAACGCCGCGCAACCCCGGGGAATTTGATTACCGGAAATTTTTGCAAGACCAAGGGATTCATGTGGTGATGGAAGGCTACGGTGAGCGTTCGATTCGGATTCTCTCCGGCCCGGCGAAAGCCCTTACCCCGGTTGCGCTCATCCAAAAACTCCGGGAGGCGTCGAGCCGTCGTCTCGATTCGCTTTTCCAATCTCCAGTCAATCAACTTCTCAAGGCGCTCATTCTGGGAATCCGTAAAGACCTCCCCGAAGAAATCCGGGACGATTTTGTTAAAACCGGCACCGCCCAT
>OBEQ010991606.1_pt1 | contig 31817 bp, 40 predicted proteins | sample 1670901 | NCBI WGS metagenome assembly OBEQ01 (sample SAMEA104232315, study PRJEB22302) | groundwater metagenome | biome: forest; feature: aquifer; material: groundwater | place: USA | collected 2011-08-07 | depth 5.4 m | reverse complement strand
GAGACGTACGAAATCATGCGCGCCGAAGACGTGGGCTGGAGCGCCAACCGCATGGTCTTGGGTAAGCACTCGGGACGCAGCGCGTTTCGACAGCGGCTTAACGAACTTGGCATCGAGTTCAAGACGGAGCAGGAGTTGAACGCGACCTTCGAGCGCTTCAAGGATCTTGCCGACAAGAAGCACGAGATCTTCGATGAAGACTTGCAGGCCTTGGTGACGGAGGCCGATCTTGAGCAGGAGAACGAGCACTTCAGTTTGGTGTCGCTCAAGGTCTGCTCACAGACGGGCGAGACGCCGGGGGCGCAGGTGACGCTCGCGGTGAATGGCAGCGAGCAGCACGGCACCGCGCCGGGCGGCGGACCGGTGGACGCTTCGTTCAAGGCCATTGATGGAATAGTGGGTTCAAACAGCCAGCTCTTGCTCTATTCGGTGAGCAACATTACCAGTGGCACCGACTCGCAGGGTGAAGTGACCGTGCGGGTGGAGAAAGGCGGCCGCATTGTGAATGGTCACGGCGCCGATACGGATATCGTGATTGCGTCGGCGAAGGCGTACATCAATGCGCTCAACAAACTTGTCACGCCGGGCGAGCGCACCCATCCGCAGGGCATCATGGCGATCTAGGGCGACGGTCGGGGGCGGTGCCGTCAGGTGTCGCTGCCCGTTTGTCAGATTGGAAAGGGTTTGAGATTTGTTATTATTATTTCTGCGAATCGCCCGCCGCGCGTTGGCGGGTGACTTCTTTGAATCCGGCTTTGACGTCCTCGGCCAGATTCTGAATATTATCGATTTGTTCACGAATGAGGGTACTGACGCTGCGGTCCTGAAACGGGTTGCTCAGCAGCGGGGCGTCGCGGCCATAGTTATACGCAATGGGTCCAGCCACCAGCGTGCCCAGCATTGCACCGATCAGGAAGGATTTGACCATGGTCCGATGTACTGTTGTTGAATGCCGAATACTGTAACAATAAGCCCATCATCTGGCATTGCCCGGTATTCATGATCGTCATTGAATCGGTGTCCGCGCGAATCTGCGTTCCGGCCAAACTTTGGCGCGGATATGCGCGAGTTGCGTCGGCACTGTCGATCGCGCTCGTGCTTTGCGTTCCCGTGGCAAGCAAGGCCGAGCTGAGCGGTGTCCAGGCCGCCAAAGGCTGGCGTTACCGCACCGCCGTCGACAAGCTTCCGGAAGTGGACGACCTCGCCATCGGGTCGGATGGCAGTGTGTATGCCACCCAGGACCTGGCCGACGCCAAGGGGCGAGTCGTGCGCCTGCACAACGGTCAGCTCGAAACCATTGTCGACAACCTCGATCACCCCGGCGGTGTGCTGGTCAAAGACCGTTACCTTTATGTGACCGAGCAGGTCAACGAGGGACGGCTCACCAAGATCAATCTCAAGAATGGCCGGCGACGCGTGTTCGAAGGATTGCGCAACCCCGAACATATTGCAGTGCTCCCCGACGGCGACATCATCGTCAGCGAAGACGTGCTTTCCGGGCGCATCACGCGACTTTCCTCGGACGGTGCCACAGACGTAGTGACCAGTGGGTTCAGCGGTGTTGACGGTCTTGCGGTTGCCCCGGACGGAACGATCTTGATCGGCGAAAGCGGCACCGGGCGCGTGCGCTCTTTCAAGGCCGGTGTGCTGAATGTGGTCGTGGATGATCTCGAAACCCTCGGCCAGATCGAATGCGCGCCGGACGGCACTATCTGGATTACAGAAGATTCGAGTACGGGGCGCCTGTTGCGATTGAAAGACGGAATTCTCGAAACGGTATTGGGTGGTTTGCACAACCCGCAGGGGATTGCGTTGAGCGAGAACGGAGGCGTGTTCGTCGCCGAACGCGGGCGCGGCAGAATCCTTATCGTGGAGCCCAAGCCATGACGACGCCGAACGAAGCGCGACGTCGCCAGTATCTTTCCGCCATGGGAATCACGGTATGGGAAAACCGCCATCGCGTCGTGACGTTCGGCACGCCGTTCGCGGCGTCGGCCGTCGCCGATATCATGGCACCGGTCAGCGGCGCCGTGGCAGACCTCGATTGGGCGACGCTGCAGCGTGCCGTGATTACCTGCACCAGGTGCGAGTTGCACAAGACGCGTAAACGAACCGTGTTTGGCGTTGGCGATGCCCGCGCGCAATGGATGTTCGTCGGTGAAGCGCCGGGCGCTGATGAAGATGCACAGGGTGAACCCTTCGTCGGCCGCGCCGGGCAGTTGCTGAATGCCATGTTGTTCGCGATGGGCCTCAAGCGTGAAGAGGTTTTTATCGCCAATGTGCTCAAGTGCCGTCCTCCGGGCAATCGCGATCCGCAGCCAGATGAGGTCGAGTGTTGCGAACCTTATTTGCTGCGCCAGATCATGCTGATCCAGCCAAAGCTTATCGTTGCCCTCGGCCGTCATGCGGCGCACAGCCTGCTCAAGACCGAGACGCCGCTCGCGCGCTTGCGTGGCCAGCGCCTCGATTATCACGGTACGCCGTTGATCGTGACGTACCATCCGGCGTACCTGCTACGCAGCCCCGGCGAGAAGCGCAAGGCATGGGAAGATCTGTGTCTCGCCGGGCGCGTGATGCGATCGCTGTGAGCGCAGCGGCGAACTTATTTCATCCGCAACTCCGGCTGATGTGCGAGGCCGATCTCTCCCAGGTGCTGACCGTGGAACACGCCTCGTATGAGTTTCCGTGGACGCCCGGAATTTTTCACGATTGTCTGCGGGTGGGGTACAAGTGTTACGTTTACGAGGGCCCCTCCGGTCTCATCGGGCATGGCGTCATGTCGGTTGCGGCCGGTGAGTGCCACATCCTCAATGTCTGCGTTCACCCTGATTGGCAGCGCCGCGGCCTCGGCCGTCAGCTGGTGCAATTCCTGCTCGACGTGGCGCGGCAAAATGGAGTCCAGACGGCGCTGCTCGAAGTACGCGCCTCCAATACCGCGGCGTACCACCTCTATATCGATCTCGGCTTCAATGAAGTCGGCGTGCGTCAGAAGTATTATCCGGCTCGCGATGGCCGCGAAGACGCCATTATTCTTGCGCTCGAGTTGCCGGACACGCTGTCGTGACGGATAGCCGCAGCGTCTACCGCGGGCGTGTCGTGCACCTGTGCCTGGAACAGGTGGAGCTGCCGAATGGAAGCCGCGCGGAACTTGAGATCGTGCATCACCCCGGCGGCGCGGCGGCAGTCGCCATCGACGCCGCCGGCCGGGTTTGCATGCTGCGTCAGTTTCGCCACGCCGCCGGCGGATGGATCTGGGAGCTGCCGGCGGGTAAGCTCGAACCGCAGGAACCGCCGCCGATCACGGTGGCGCGCGAACTCGAAGAGGAGGCCGGCCGCCGTGCCGGGCGTTGGGACAGCCTTGGAAAGATGTTGAGTTCGCCCGGCATTCTGGACGAAATTATTCACCTGTATCTCGCCCGCGACTTGAGCGAGGTGCCGACGAATCACGAGCAGCATGAGTCGATCGAAGTGCACTGGCTGCCGTTAGCGCGGACATTGCAGATGGCGCAGGCCGGCGAGATACTCGATGCCAAGACTGTCGTCGGATTGTTTCGGGCACAGGCTGTGCTCGGGAGCAGCGGTCAGTAGTATTTCAACACGTCACCTCAGGAGGGAATCGTCATGACGCATACCTACGAAGAGCTCAAGCACAAAACCGTCGCCGAATTGCGTGAGATCGCAAAGGGCGTCGAGCAGCACGAGGCGGTGCAGGGTTATTCACAGTTGAACAAGGACCATCTGTTAGTCGCCTTGTGTAAGGCGCTCGGCATTGAGATGCACGCGCATCATCACGCGGTCGGCATCGACAAGAGCGCGATCAAGACCAAAATCCGCGAGTTAAAAAAGAAGCGCGACGAGATTCTGGTGTCGAAGGAGCGTGCCGAGCTGCCGTTAGTGTTGCGCCAGATCCACAGTCTCAAGCGTGCAATCCGCCGCGCGACGGTCTGATCGGGTACTCCAAATGGGAACAATAACGCGCTGGCGTTGCGTCGTAGCCGCGCTCGGCATGTTGTTCGCGGCCGGTGGTTTGGCGGCGGAGATTACCGTCTACAAGTCGGCGAGCTGCGACTGTTGCAGCAAGTGGGCGCGTTATCTGGAGCAGAAGGGCTTCCTGGTAAAGACCCACGACGTGGCCGACGTCAGCGCCTACAAAGACAGTTACGGCGTACCGGCGCCATTGCACGCCTGCCACACGGCGGTGGTCGAGGGTTACGTCATTGAAGGCCATGTCCCCGCGGAGGACATCGAGCGCCTGCTCAAGGAACGCCCTGCAATCACGGGCTTAGCGGTACCGGGCATGCCGGCGGGGACACCGGGTATGGAGGGGTCAACACCGGCGGCATTCGAGGTGCTCAGTTTCGATGGCAACGGCGAGAAGTCGGTTTATGCCCGGCATCCGGCGAAGCCCCCAGCGCGGTAACCGCTAGACATTCACTGAGAGCCGGGCGTATAGTGCCTGCGTGTTGCGCAGTCCAGTCCTTGTAGTCGGTTCGGAAACCCTCCAATTTTCATGGTTGCCATCCAGGAACAAACTGCAAGACACTACCAATCAACCATATGAACGAGGTATTTTCGTGATTACAGGAACTGTGAAGTGGTTCAACGACGCCAAGGGATTTGGCTTTATCACCCCGGAAGACGGCAGCAAGGATGTATTCGTGCATCATTCCGCCATCCAGGGCTCGGGATTCAAGTCCCTGGCCGAGGGTCAGAAGGTAAAGTTTGAACTGACGTCCACCCCGAAGGGTCCGTCCGCCGAGAACGTCACCCCGGCGTAACCTCAAACTGCGCAAGCAGGAATAAAAAAACCCCGCCACCGAGTCATTCGGAGGCGGGGTTTTTTATTTGTTTCGTAACTTCTACTGAGGCGGGCGCTACTTCTTGTTACGTGAGGTCCACGTGGACGAACCGCCGCCGTTGCGTGAATTCAGTTGCACGGCATATTGATTGGCGTACGCCGTCACGTCTTTCAGTGAACCGCAGCGTTGGCCGACGATGCTGGAGCGGCCGTTATCCAGAACATAGCGGTACCAGTTTTGACCGACCGCGCCGTCCGGCGCGCCGATTTTTTCCACGCGCGCCACAGCGAACGGGGCGGCTTGATTCGATGCTGCCTTGGGGGCGACTTCTTGTCTCGATGCGGGAGCGGTCATATCAATAATCCCTTTTGTAGCAAGTTCATGTCAGCGCTGAAGTCCGCGCCTGAGGCAGATTTCAACAGCGGTTTTAAATCAAACGTCTTGTGACGGGAGCAGTTACCAAAAGCGCGGTGCGGAAAAGCAGGGCAATCGACTATTGCGGACCACCGCGTACCGACAATCAGGCTGCAAGTTTACCATAGCCGGGGGAGGACTGTCCCCAATCAGGGGGTTGGGCGCGCCACACGAATGCAAAAACACTGGTGAATTCGCGCATTTCGCTCGAAATCCGGCGGGATGGTGCGCCGGGTGATGTCCTCGATATCCAGCCCCGGCAGCGTTTCCCGATCGAGCCGGAAGCGGCGCAGGTTGGTGGAGAAAATGAGCGTTCCGCCGGGCGCCAGCAGGGCCACGGTGTCGCGGATCAGTTCAATGTGGTCGCGCTGGACATCGAGTGTGCCGTCCATGCGCTTGGAACGTGAGAACGTCGGCGGATCAAGGAAGATCAGGTCGTAGCGCTCGGTGCATTCCTTGAGCCACTTCAATGCATCGGCCTGAACCAGCGCATGTTCGCGCCCGCGGATGCCGCTCAGTTCCAGATTGCGCTTGGCCCAGTCGAGATAGGTGTACGACATGTCGACGGTCGTGGTCGAGGTGGCCCCACCCAGCGCGGCGTGCACGCTGGCGCTGCCGGTGTAACCGAACAGATTGAGGAAGCGCTTATCCTTGGCCGCCTCGCCAATCAGGGTGCGTGTCGTGCGGTGGTCGAGGAACAGCCCGGTGTCGAGATAGTCGGTGAAATTCACCAGTAGCCGGCACGGGCCTTCACGCACCTCATGGAATTCGCCGGTCTCGGCGAGCTTTTCGTATTGCGTGCCGCCTTTCTGGCGCCGCCGCTGTTTGAAGTAGACCTGCTCCGGCGGAATTTCCAGCACTTGCGGAATCACCGTCAACGCTTCGCGCAGACGTCGGCGTGCCTTCATCGGGTCGACGGTATCGGGTGCCTCGTATTCCTGGACATGCACGAAGCGTTTGTCGCTTTCGTAAACGTCGACGGCGACGTTGTAGTCATGGAGTTCGGCGTCATAAAGGCGGTAGGCGAAGATCTCCTGGCGCCGCGCCCACTTGCCGAAGTGCTTCAGGTCCTTGCGTAGCCGATTCTCGAAAATCTTCGCGCCCTCGCTCAGCTCGACCGGTTTCGACGGATCGCGCTCGCGCATGAACCACTCTTCGGTGACATCGAAGTGCAGCAGGCGGCATTCAATAGCGCCGTTCCAGAGCGCGTGCATTTTTTTGGCGCGCAGGCCCATGTTCTTCGCCATGTCGGGGTTGCCGGTAAAGACGGAGGCGCGCCAACCGCTGAAGCCTTGCTTCAGCCCCTTACCGAGCTCGGCATACAGTGCCGGCAGTTCCGCCGCTTCACCGAGCCGCTCGCCGTAGGGCGGATTGGCCACGACCAGGCCGGGTTTGGTTGCTTCGCCGACGGTATCGGCCAGCGCGCGCTGTGTGATCTGAATATGCTGCTCGAATCCGGCACGCCGCGCGTTGTCCTGCGCGATGCGGATGGCGCGCGGATCGCTGTCGTAACCGCGGATTACCGGCAGCCGTGCGAAACCCGCGGCGCGCCGTTCGTGCGCCTCGGCAACGAGTCGTTGCCACAGCGCATCGTCGTGCTGACGCCAGTACAGAAACCCGAAGTAGGGGCGCAACAGGCACGGCGCGCAGTCGGCGGCCATGAGCGCGGCTTCAATCGGCAACGTGCCGGAGCCGCACAGGAGATCGACCAGGGTGCCGCCGTCGGCCGCGATCGCCGGCCAACCGGCACGGATTAAAATCGCAGCGGCGAGATTTTCCTTGAGCGGCGCTTCGACCGCCTCGGCGCGGTAACCGCGGCGATGCAACGACTCGCCGGAGAGGTCGAGGCTCAGGATGGCCTGATCGCGATGCAGGTAAACGTTGATACGAACGTCGGGGCGGGCCGTGTCCACCGACGGGCGCGTCCCATGTTCATCGCGCAGCTGATCGACGACGGCGTCTTTGACCTTGAGTGCACCGTAATGCGAATGCGTGATGGCCGAGGCGGTGGTGGTGAAATCCACGGCCAGCGTACCTTCGGGTGCCAGGTGTTCGTCCCAGCGGATGGTGCGCACGCCGGCGTAAAGTTCTTCCGGTGTGTGCGCCGGGAATTCCGTCAGCGGCAACAACACGCGGTTGGCCAGGCGCGACCACAGGCAGGCGCGGTAGGCCGTCTCCAGCGTGCCGGTAAACTCCGCGCCCGCGCGCGTTTCATGCACATTGCCCGCGCCCAGCGCACGCAGTTCGTCTGCGAGCAGGAGTTCGAGTCCTTTGGGGCACGTAGCGAAGAACGAGAGTGGGGCGGTCATGCGTCGAGGTGGTCGCGGTGGGACGCCATCTTAACGCGAACCGGGCCACAACGGTTAATATGGGCGCCGTGCGCGCCGCCGCGCGAGAGGCTTAAGAGTGAATCAAACCACAGAGATTTATATCAGCACCGACATCGAGGCCGATGGCCCGATCCCCGGCCCACATTCGATGCTGAGCTTCGCCTCGGTGGCGTTGCGCGCCGATGGCACGCAGGCCGGAATCTTCACCGCCAATCTGGAACAGCTGCCGGGCGCGACCCCCGACCCGCGCACAACGGAATGGTGGAAGCAGTTTCCGCAGGCGTGGGAAGCGTGCCGGCGCGATGTGCGGCCGCCGGCCGCCGTGATGACCGAATACCTGGCGTGGTTGACGGGGTTGTCTGGCCAGCCGGTCTTCGTGGGCTGGCCGGCGGGTTACGATTTCATGTGGATGTACTGGTATCTGGTGCGCTTCACCGGCGAACGCCCGTTTCGCGAAGGCGCGCTCGATATCCGTTCGTATGCGATGGGCATGCGCAAGAGTACTTACCACCGCACCTCGCGCTCCTACCTGCCAAAGCGCTGGTTCGATGCCACGCTCCGCCACACGCATGTGGCGCTGGACGATGCGCTCGAACAGGGGGCGGTGTTCTGCAGTATGGTCGCCGAGAACAATAAGAGCGCGGACTAATCAGCGCACGATCAGTTTCATCTACAATCAAATGAAGCTCTGCTCCGCTTCGCTACGTTCGTCTTGAGATAATACAAATATGAACGACTCCAATAATCGCCGTCCTTCAAAAGCCTATCTCAACGATACGTTTCTGCGCAGCAGCGATGCGCGTCAATTACGTATCCTCTCCGAATACATAGAGCCGGAGAGTCGCCTGGCGCACTATCAGGTCGAAGACACGATCGTGTTCATGGGCTCGGCGCGTTTCATTTCACGCGAACAAGCAGAAACGGAACTAAAGGCCGCGGAGGCCGCGGGCGGCGACGTGGCGCGGGCACGCATGCGACTTGAGATGTCGCGCTACTACGAGGCCTCGCGCGAGCTGGCGCATCGGTTGACCGAATGGTCCAAGGGGCTGTCCGGCGGCGCGCGGCGGTTCGTGGTTTGTCCCGGCGGCGGCCCCGGCATCATGGAAGCGGCGAATCGCGGTGCCTCCGAGGCGCGCGGCGTCAACGTGGGGCTTTCGATTTCGTTGCCGATGGAGGAGTCCGGCAACCGCTACATCACGCGCGAGCTGTCGTTCCAGTTCCACTACTTCTTCATGCGCAAGTTCTGGTTCGCGTATCTGGCGAAGGCGGTCATTTTCATGCCCGGCGGGTTTGGTACGTTCGACGAGTTGTTTGAACTGCTGACGATGGTGCAGACAGGAAAAATCAAGAAGCACATGCCGCTGGTGTTATTCGGCAAGAGCTTCTGGGATGAGGTGGTAAATTTCGAGGCACTGGCGCGTTACGGCTGTATTGACGCGCGTGATGTCGATCTTTTTTATCGCACCGATTCGGTGGACGACGCGTTTAACTATCTGGTGGCTGAGCTTTCCAAGCACGCGGAAGCCGAGCGCGGCGCGATTCTCTAGCGATTTTCGGCCGCGCTCTGCACGACGCGCCTCACGCTATGCGGTCGCGTGCTCCTCTTCTCTGATCTGCTGTCTTATCTGTTTGCGCAGATCGGGTGTATCTTCATGGCCGTGTACGGACACGGCATGTTGCACCGCCGCGTCCAACAGCTCGTCATCGCGGTCAGCGGCGATGGACACGGTGCAATTAATTACGCTCGGATGGTTACGGCAATCGATGTACTTGCGGGACATAATGGGCCTCCTTGGCGAAAACGTAGATTCCCTCTCGGGGCTGACAAGTGCGGATCTGTTGAGACACTGCGCAATGTTGAAATGACGGTATACCTGCGGTTACACCGCGTCAACCGAAGACGTTTAGTTTCTATCGGGACTACTATTTATTTATGCGTTCTATTTACTTGCGAAGAGATACGGCATGAGTGGTCTTTGTCTCGGTATCGCGTTTTCGGTCATTGCCGCCCGCGTGCCGGTGCAGGCGTTTACATTGGCATGGATGCATTCGATCGAAAAGGTTCGTTGGGAAGAAGACTATCGAATCGAAAATAACCAACTGGTGCTAGAGATGGCGCGGGTGCGTGGCAGCGGCGCTGGCATGGAACCGCCGGAGGGGGCGGTGCTGCGCCACGGAGTATATGAATATCGGCCGGCTAATGTCAGATTGTCGAAGTTGTCGGTGGCGCGTTCGACGTACACCACCGACTATCAGCTGTGCTGGAACGGGGAGTGTAAGGAATTCAAAGAGCTGGTGGGTCCGCCCAGGGGCGGAACTACCGAGCTTTTTCCGTGTCCTTCCAAGTAAGGCTATAGTTAGTAACAGGCACCTGCATGCGAGGTAACGATGCAAGCGACTTACCCGACGCCGCGGCAGATCGGGGTTAAGCTTCCTGCCGAGTTGATTGAACCTCGTTTTAACGCTGGCTTCGATCATGCCTTAAAGGGCGGCCATCTCACTCAAGTGGAATATTTCCGTCGTTCGTTCCGTTTGGGGTTTCGTTGCGCCAAGTTGTACTTACGCGAAGTGCGTCGTACGCGCGGTATCGTGGAGTTTCCGATTCGCGCACGTATCCGTTTGCGCACTATTTGGAGTTGATTCCACGCCCGCTGCCCGCTGTGTATGCGATGCGACAGTGTTACGCCCGTTACGATCGTCTCCTTTCGAGTTGACCCGCATCCCGCCACTCTATATTCTTATACCTGAGTAAATTACTCGGGCATTATCCGGACGCGTTCGCGGCCGGGCTCGGGCGCTGTCAGGAGGGCATATGTTGAGGGCCAATCCCCCCGTTGAGACGGTCATCAATCGCGAGTACCAGGCCGGATTCGTTACCGATATCGAATCCGACGTCGTGCCGGCCGGGCTCAGCGAAGACACCATCCGGCTGATCTCAGCCAAGAAGTCCGAGCCGCCGTTCATGCGTGAGTGGCGGCTCAAAGCCTACCGTCATTGGACGACGATGCCGTTGCCCATCTGGGCGCACGTCCATTACCCGCCGATCGACTACCAGTCGATTATCTATTACTCGGCGCCACGCCTGGGTCAGGATGGCCCCAAGACGCTCGATGAGGTAGACCCGAAGCTCCTCGCCATGTACGAAAAACTCGGCATCCCGCTCAAGGAGCGCGAGATGTTGGCCGGCGTCGCGGTCGACGCGGTCTTCGACAGCGTGTCGGTGGCGACGACGTACAAAGACAAGCTGGCCACACTCGGGATCATCTTCTGCGCGTTCTCGGAGGCGGTGCAGCGCTATCCGGAGCTGGTGCGGAAATATCTCGGCACGGTGGTGCCGCCGACCGATAACTTTTACGCCGCGCTCAACTCCGGGGTGTTCAGCGACGGCACGTTCGTGTACGTGCCCAAAGGCGTGCGTTGCCCGATGGAGCTGTCGACGTACTTTCGCATCAACACCGCCAAGAGCGGTCAGTTCGAGCGCACGCTCATCATTGCCGATGAGGGGTCGTACGTCAGCTATCTCGAAGGTTGCACGGCGCCGATGCGCGATGAAAACCAGCTGCACGCCGCGGTGGTGGAGCTCGTCGCGCACAAAGACGCCGAGATCAAATATTCCACGGTGCAGAACTGGTATCCCGGTGACGAAGACGGGCGCGGCGGCATTTTTAATTTCGTCACCAAGCGTGGCCATTGTCGCGGCGCTAATTCGAAAATTTCCTGGACCCAGGTCGAGACCGGTTCAGCGATTACATGGAAATATCCGAGCGTGATTCTGGAAGGCGACAACTCGGTCGGCCGGTTTTATTCGGTCGCGGTAACGAACCATCATCAGCAGGCCGACACCGGTACCAAGATGATTCACATTGGTAAAAACACCCGCAGCACGATCGTCTCGAAAGGAATCGCGGCCGGGCACGGCAGCAATGCCTACCGCGGGCTGGTGAAGGTGCTCAAGAGCGCCGCCGGTGCGCGCAACCACACGCAATGCGATTCGTTGCTGATGAGCGATCAGTGCGGGGCGCACACGTTCCCGTATATCGAAGTAAAGAATCCGACCGCCATCGTCGAGCACGAGGCGACCACATCGAAGATCAGCGAAGACCAGCTGTTCTATCTGCGCACGCGCGGATTAACGACAGAAGACGCGGTCAGCATGATCGTCAATGGCTTCTGCAAGGAAGTGTTCAAGGAGTTACCGATGGAGTTTGCCGTCGAGGCGCAGAAGCTGCTGGCGGTGAGCCTGGAAGGCGCGGTGGGGTAAACCGGCGACGGATCAACTCTGAACGGAGCGGCGATATGTTGAACATCAAAGACCTGAGCGTGAACGTCGACGGCAAGCCAATTCTGAAGGGCGTCAATCTCGACGTGAAACCGGGCGAGGTGCACGCCATCATGGGACCCAACGGTTCCGGCAAGAGCACGCTGGCGCAGGTGCTGGCCGGGCGCGAACAGTTCGAGGTGGTGCAGGGCGAGGTCCGTTACGAAGGAGAAGATTTGCTCGTGCTCGAGCCTGATGAGCGCGCGCGCCGCGGCATCTTTCTCGCGTTTCAGTATCCGGTCGAGATCCCGGGCGTGAGCAATATTTACCTGCTCAAGGCCGCCGTCAACGCCATGCGCAGGGCGCGCGGCGAGGGCGAGTACGACGCAATGGAATTCGTCTTGCTGATCAAGGAAAAGCTCAGCCTGATGGAGATGTCAGAAGATCTTATGTACCGCGCGGTGAACGAAGGTTTCTCGGGCGGCGAAAAAAAGCGCAATGAGATGCTGCAGCTCGCTGTGATCGAGCCGCGCCTGGCGATCCTGGACGAGACCGACTCTGGGCTCGACATCGATGCGCTACGCGTGGTGGCGAAAGCGATCAACAGTCTGCGCTCGCCCAACCGGAGCTTCATTCTGGTCACGCACTACCAGCGGTTGCTGGATTACGTTACGCCCGACTACGTGCACGTGCTCGCGGACGGGCGCATCGCGCGCTCGGGCGACGCGCAGCTCGCGCACGAACTCGAAGCCCGTGGCTACGGCTGGATCGAATCGGAGGCGCGCGCATGAACGCCCCGGCCGATGTGCGTGCCGGCTATGGCGCGGACTTCCGGCGGCTTGAGCCGACGCTGCCCGGCGCCGCCTTGCCGTGGCTGCATGCGTTGCGCCAACGCGCGTTCGATCAGTTCATGGATACCGGATTCCCGACCACCCGAAATGAAGACTGGAAATACACCGACGTACGCACGCTTGCCCTGCGCCGCTTCGGGCCGTCAGACGTGCCGGCGCCGGTCGAGGTGCAACGGGTACCGCGACTGGAACTTGGCGGGCCGAGTCTGGTTTTTATAGACGGGCATTATTCGCCCGCGCTATCGCAAGCGGACGCGCTTCCCGGTGGTGCCCGCGTAATGAATGTTGCGCGGGCGCTGCGAGACCACACTGACGTGATCGAACCGTGGCTCGGCCGCTACACCGCCGTCGCGCATGATGGTTTCCGCGCGTTGAATACCGCCTTCCTGCAGGATGGGGCGTTCGTCTATGTTCCGCGCGACGTGGCGCTGGAAGCGCCGATCGAGCTCGTATTCGTCGCTTCCGGTGCCACTGATGTGGCGGGCTATCTGCGCAACGTGATCGTGCTGGAACCCGGCAGTCGGGCGACCGTGGTGGAAAACTATGTGACCGCCTCATCTGCGGAAAATCCCGCGAATCTCACCAATGTGGTCAGCGAAGTCATTACCGAATCCGGCGCCGAGCTGGAGCACTACCGTCTCGTGCGCGAAGCGGCGTCGGCCTATCACATCGGCGCGACGTGCGCGCATGTGGGCCGCAACGGCCGTTATGTTTCACATAGTGTCACGCTGGGCGGGCGCATCGCGCGCCATGCGCTGGCCTGTGTACTCGAGGCCGAAGGTGCTGAGTGCAGGCTGAACGGTCTCTATGCCGGCAGCGGCCGCCAGCACATGGAGCATGCCACGCGTGTCGATCACCACGTGCCGGGCTGCACCAGCCGCGCGTGGTACAAGGGCGTGCTGGACGATCATGCGCGCGGCGTCTTCGGCGGGCGGGTGGTCGTGCATCCGCAGGCGCAACGCACCGATGCCAGCCAGGCGAATCACAATTTGCTGCTGTCCGAACACGCCGAAGCCGACAGCCGCCCGCAGTTTGAAATCTACGCCGACGATGTGAAGTGCGCGCACGGTTCGTCCACCGGCAGCCTCGATGCCGACGCCCTGTTCTACCTGCGTACGCGCGGCCTGGACAAGCACGCGGCGCGCCAGCTGCTGGTTTATGCTTTCGCCAGCGACGTGCTGGCGCGCATGCGCCTGGCGCCGGTGCGTGCGTTGCTCGAGCGGGATCTGGCGCAGCGCTGGCTGAGGGAAGAAAGCGTACGGGAGCTGCTGACATGAACTTCGATATGCGTTCGCTCTACGAGGAGATGATCCTCGATCACAACCGTAACCCACGCAATTTTCTTAAGACGCCGGCGGGCAGCACGCACCACGCGCATGGATTCAATCCGATCTGCAACGACGAGTTCTCGGTGCATCTGCGCATCGACCACGGTGTGATTGCGGATATCGGATTTGAAGGTGCGGGGTGCGCCATCTCCACTGCCTCGGCCTCGATGATGACGGATGTGGTTAAAGGCAAGACGGTCGACGAGGCGCGACAGCTGTTTCACGCGACGCATAATTTATTGACGAAAGCAGGACCGACCCCGGAGCGAGCGACTGATATGGGCAAGCTCGCCGTCCTCGCGGGCGTGCACGAATACCCGATGCGTGTGAAATGCGCCACGCTTGCCTGGCATGTGTTAAACGCGGCACTCGAAAATCGGCGCGAAACGGTTTCCACGGAAGAGGACACGGCGGCGCCGTATTGTCCGGTACCGGAGATAACTTAAGGAGCGGCTATGAATCAGCAGGCGGCGGCAGTCCTAAGCGTGCGCGATGGTGTCATCGACGCCTTGCGTGCGGTCTACGATCCGGAAATTCCGGTGAACATTTACGATCTCGGTCTTATCTACGCGCTCGAAGTTGACGAAGGTCTCGGCCGCGTGCGTGTGCTGATGACGCTGACGGCGCCCGGTTGTCCGGTGGCGCAGACGTTTCCGCAGACGGTCGAGGCCATGGTGCGCAGGGTGCCGGGCGTGAAGGATGCGGTGGTTGAAATCGTCTGGGAGCCGCCGTGGACGCAGGAGCGCATGACCGAGGCGGCGCGGTTGCAGCTTGGAATGATGTAGTCGGTTTGTGCGGACCTTTCCCCCGCTCCCGCATTCCCTCTCCCACGAGGGGAGAGGGGGAGTTGGAGAGAATCTCTAGTTTGGTTGGAGGCGAGCGCGCTTGGCGCGAATTCTTTCACTCGGAGAACGCGCGATGGCCGAATGGGTCAAAGTAGCGATGCAAGACGAGATTGCGTGTGGCGGATCGAAATCCGCCGAGGTCAACGGTGCCATGGTGCTCGTGTTTCATCTGGACGATGGCTACTACGCCATCGACGATGTGTGCACCCACGACGGCGAGTCGCTTGCCGGGGGCGCGGTGGAAGGGGATGAAATCGTCTGTCCGCGTCACGGTGCCCGTTTCAATATCCGCAGCGGCGATGTGACGGCGCCACCGGCGTATGAGCCGGTACACGTGTATCCCGTCCGACTCCACGACGGCGCAGTGGAAGTGCAGGACGATCGCTGGGACTGAACAAGAGCTGGGACTGAACAAGACCGGTCGTGCGCGGGGTACCCGACACGACTTGTCAGGAGTGGTGTATGAGCACGAGCGTGGCAAGGACGGTGAAGGAACGGGCGAAGTCGTTTCTGTTGTCGGAATTGCGCGGCGGCCTCGCCGTGACGTTCCGCAACATGCTTGCGCCCAAAGTCACGATTCAATACCCGGAAGAAAAGATACCGATGTCGCCGCGCTTTCGCGGCCTGCACGCGTTGCGCCGCTATCCAAACGGCGAGGAGCGCTGCATTGCCTGCAAACTTTGCGAGGCGGTGTGCCCGGCCTGCTGCATCACCATTGAATCGCAGGAGCGCGCCGATGGGTCGCGCCGTACCACGCGCTATGACATCGATCTCTTCAAGTGCATCTACTGCGGCTTTTGCGAAGAGGCGTGTCCGGTGGACGCGATCGTGTTGACCCGCATCTATGAGTTTCATTTCGAAGACCGCAGCAACTACATCATCAACAAGAAGCAGCTGCTCGCGGTCGGCGACCGCAATGAGAAGCAGATTGCCGCCGACCGTGCGGCGGACGCGAAGTATCGCTAAGAGTGCCAAACATAATGAACGTAGACACGTTAACTCCCTCTCCCTCCGGGAGAGGGTTCGGGTGAGGGAGATCGTACGGCTGCGAAAATGACTTCCCTCACCCTGGCCTTCTCCCGGAGGGAGAGGGGATGCGTAGATGAACTCGGTTTCATTATTTCAGGAGCTCGATAGTGCATTTCGTTCAACGCTACGGATCGGACGGCGGCGGTCCGAGCGATTCAATTTTGTAATCCCGTGGACAACCTGCGCGCGGAATGCGTGTGCGCAATCGAGGCCGCTTGCGGCCGGGCAAAACGCGTAGCGCCACTGCCCGCGCGCGCAGCGCGCGTTCGACCGTCCACGCGAGCCAGCGCGGTGGGCGCGGCAGGCCAAAGGCAATGCGCAACGGGTCGTCCAGCAAACCGTGAATCGAGCGTCGTACCAGTGGCCGCAGCGGCCGTGGAAACCAACCGGCAAACATCTCGCGCGTGGCCAGCGCGACATGTTGGTTAGCGTCGGTGAAGCGAAAATGCTCGGCCTCGTAGTCACGACTGAAGCGCTCAAAGGCGGCGTAGTCCTCCGGTAGCTCCAGGATGTTCATCCGTTCCCCGACGTTACGCCAGAACCAGAACCACGCGTGCCGTTCGGTTTCGTTCATGCGGCGCCATCCGAAGCGGGCGTTCCAGCGGATCGGCTCGAAGATGAACGTCGACAGCACATATTGGAAATCGTCATTGCGAATCTTGAAGCGGCCGTGAAGGGAATTCATGCGCGCAATCGCGCGCCGCCCACGCTCGCTGTCAAAACCGTTCTCGACGATTTCGCTGACGAGCAGATCCGTGTCGTCGTAGCGTTTCTGGGTGCGCGCCTCGAACTCACCGGTGGTGTGCAGCAGTCCGCCAATGCGTGGCGAGGCGAAGGTGCGAAACAGCGCGAGTTCAAGCGCGCGCGTCGTGTCCCAGGGGAAATCGATGCAGCCGATGCGCCAGGCGATCTGCTGACAATCGCGGCGCGGGTCCAGGACAGTGGGTATGCCGGAATGCATGAACGCGGTTTAACCGAACGATGTCAGCTCATGGATGACGGGTGCCGCCGCGAGCTTGCCTTGCAGTTCGGCCTGCGCGGCAGCCACGTGCGCCGACCCCCGGTGCGCGGCCAACGCCTGCGCGTCGGACCAGACTTCCGTGATCGTCATACGCGCCGGATTTGCGGTATCGGCCAGCACGTCGTACGCAAGACAGCCGGCCTCGTGGCGCGAGGCCTGCGCCAGCTGGCGCAGGCCGGCCTTGAGGGCTTCCACGTGCGGCGGTAGTGCCTCGACTTCCACTATTACGTGCACCGTTTGCTTCGACATGGTCTGGTTCCTCGTAGGGGCGTGGTGTGACTGACTCCTCTTACGCAACCGCGGCGTCGTGGATGTGGCAGGAGCACGCGGCCGTGTCGACTAGATTGGACCCGGGGCGCAGGACGCTGTTCGGCGTGGCGCCGCCCGGACGATCCGGTATAATCGCGCGCGTTCACAAGACCCGAATTCTCCACATACCCCATGCCTGACATCGCGAGCGAAATTGCCCGCCGCCGGACGTTTGCCATCATTTCGCATCCGGACGCCGGCAAGACCACGCTTACTGAAAAGCTGCTGCTTTTTGGCGGCGCGATTCAGCTCGCCGGTTCGGTGAAGGGCCGCAAGGCCGCGCGGCACGCGACCTCTGACTGGATGGAACTCGAAAAGCAGCGCGGTATTTCGGTCACGTCCTCGGTGATGCAGTTCCCGTATCGCGACTACATCATCAACCTGCTCGATACCCCGGGTCACGAAGATTTTTCCGAAGACACCTATCGCACGCTGACGGCGGTCGACTCGGCGCTGATGGTGATCGACAGCGCCAAGGGCGTGGAAGACCGCACCGTGAAGCTCATGGATGTATGCCGCCTGCGCGACACCCCGATCGTGACCTTCATCAACAAAATGGATCGCGAAGGTCGCGAGCCGGGGGAACTGCTCGATGAAATCGAGAGTGTGCTCAAGATGAAATGCACGCCGGTCACGTGGCCGATCGGCAGCGGCAAGCGTTTCAAGGGCGTGTACCACCTGATCAACGATTGTGTGCATGTCTTCAGCCCCACGCACGGTGGGCGCATCAACGAAGGCGAAGTGGTGCACGGGCTCGACAATCCGCGCCTCGATGAAATCATGCCCGATCACGCCGCCGAGCTGCGCGAGGCGGTCGAATTGGTGAAAGGCGCGAGTCACGCCTTCGATCTCGCTGCGTATCAGCGTGGCGAACTGTCGCCGGTCTTTTTCGGCTCGGCGGTGAATAACTTCGGCGTGCAGGAACTACTCGATACCTTTGTGGCGCACGCCCCCGCGCCGCGCACGCGCATGGCGGTGTCGCGTCCGGTTGAGCCGGCCGAACCGAAGTTCTCCGGCTTCGTGTTCAAGATCCAGGCGAACATGGACCCGAATCACCGCGATCGCATCGCGTTCCTGCGCATCACTTCCGGCAAGTACGAGAAGGGCATGCGCATGACGCATGTGCGCATCGCGCGTGAGATGCAGGTGCACAACTGCATTACCTTCATGGCGCGCGAGCGCGAACAGGTGGAAGAGGCCTACGCCGGCGACATCATCGGCCTGCATAACCACGGCACGATCCAGATCGGCGATACCTTTACCGAAGGCGAAGCGCTCAAGTTTACCGGCGTGCCGTATTTCGCGCCGGAACTGTTCCGGCGTGTGCTGCTGCGCGACCCGATGCGCATGAAGGCGCTGCAGAAGGGGCTCGATCAATTGTCGGAAGAGGGTGCGACCCAGATCTTCCGCCCGGTGGCCGGTAACGATCTTATTCTCGGTGCCGTCGGTAACCTGCAGTTCGATGTGGTGGCGTGGCGCTTAAAGCACGAGTACGGTGTGGAGTGTCAGTACGACGCGGTCGATGTGACGACCGCGCGCTGGGTGGATTGTGACGATGCAAAAAAAATGTCGGACTTCCGTCGTCAGTACGAAGCGCGCCTGGCGCTCGACCGCGCGGGGAACCTTACCTACCTTGCGCCGTCGGTGATCAATCTTAACCTGGTCAAAGAGCGCTGGCCGGACATCCAGTTTCGCGATACACGCGAGCACTAGGCCGGCGCCGCCGGTCTATCCCCGGGCTACTGTCCCGATTTTTTCCACGGCGCCACGATAGAGTGAGTCGGCTTCCTTGTCGTCGCTGAGCGACAGATGCAGATCCTGCAGCAGTCCGTCCTGGACCCCGTAAATCCAGCCGTGCACGGTTAACTCCTGGCCTTTGGCCCAGGCGTCGCGCACGACCGAGGTACGGCTCACGTGCATCACCTGCTCGATGACGTTCAACTCGCACAGCCGGTCCCACTGTGTCTGCGGGGTCTTGAGACGCACCAGCGTCGGCCAGTGCTTATCGCGGATGTCTTCCACGTGTCGCAGCCAGTTCTCGACCAGGCCGAGGCGCTCGCCGTGCAATGCCGCGCGCACACCGGTGCAGCCGTAGTGACCGCAGACGATGATGTGTTTGATCTTGAGTACGTCCACGGCGTACTGAATGACCGACAGGCAATTGAGGTCGGTGTGCACGACGACATTGGCCACGTTGCGGTGCACGAACACTTCACCCGAACGCAGGCCGGTAATCTGGTTTGCCGGCACGCGGCTGTCGGAGCAGCCGATCCACAGGTATTCGGGCTGCTGAATCGCCGTGAGGCTCTGGAAGAACGACGGATCCTGTTCCCGCATCGTGGCGGCCCAGGCGCGATTTCTTTCAAACAACTGCCGCAGTGTTCGCATCGTTCTATTTAAGGTCCGATGATTCGAGGGGTGCTCGGGCGCGTATGGTGTACGAGCCGGGCGCCGTGGTCAACACGCAGTGTGTCGGCGCGTTCGACCCGGGACGGTCGAACGGGGCAACCTTATGGCGTATAAAGCAGCGGACAGGCAGCTCAACACGGAATACAAACGTGTCATGATGGCGCTGGAGAAGAACGGCCATGTGACCGAATGCCTGCAGCTAAACCGCTGCAGGGCGCGTCGGTTATCTGGCGCACCAATCTGTTGAATTCTACAATCCATCAGGACTGCGCAGGCAGGACAGCCAATGACCTCACGAGACGAACAACCCCGCAAAGACGCGGGCGCGATAAACCATAACAAGCTTGATGAGATCGTCGCCAAGGCAAGGAAATCAGCCGACGATCGTATGCGCGGGTATCGCGAGCAGTCGCTGCGCCTGTACCCGTGGGTCTGCGCACGTTGTGGACGTGAATTTACGCGCGAGAATCTGCATGAACTCACGGTCCACCATAAAGATCACAACCACGACAACAATGCGCCCGATGGCAGCAATTGGGAAAATCTTTGTCTCTACTGCCATGACTGGGAACACCAGAAATATTCACAGCTCGTCAAAGGCGAGGGCGCGGGCTTCGGGGTCACGGGCAGGAGCGACAAGACTGCGACGCACAATCCGTTCTCGAATCTGAAAGACATACTCAAAAAGAAAACATAACATCGGGGCATATCTGGCGTATCACCTGGTCCTCAGGTGCGCGTAGATGCAGTACTCAGTGGAGCACCTGAGAGTGAAGCACGATGTTGGTGCGCGCTATTAAATGAAATTTTTTTTACCAAAGTGACTCGGTACCGATCGTCGCGTGAAATCGTCGAATTATCCGGATCGACGAAAAGTTACTAACCACTCGATGAGTGTGACGGTATTATCGTTCGCTCGGGAACGGGCTTGTCAGTCGCTCCCGATAATCCTTCGAAGTACCCGTTGTGAACCGCATGGCTGTCACAAATACGGCGTAATATTTTTTTTAAAGGTCCCGCCATGAGGGTGGGACCACTGGCCCGCGAATATGGAGATGTCATGGAAGACAAGCTGAACACGCCTGCCATCGTAGGCAAATATCACCCCGGCATTTACGACCGGCTCAACTCGTTTCGTACCGCGCGCCTGTTGCTGGCACGGAACCGCCAGCATATTCACCATCTCGGCGACGTGTTCTTGCGCCATGGACTGCACGAGCGTTTCGGGCTCGGCCTTTTACACAAGCGTTTTGATTTATTCGGCGACGAACACCTGGTGCGCACCTTCGAGTTGCGTCACGGCGTCGCCTACAAAACCCCGACACCGCGGCGAATGTACGCTGTGCCCTGCATGTGGCGCGCACAACGCGGACCGCGCGGACAATGGCTGTTTTACCCGCTCGAGTTCGCCAGCTACAGTGAAGTTGCCGAACGCCGCGCCGACGAATTCGAAACGCAGCGGTTATTTCTATTCGAGATCGCGCAGTACCTGGAAGGGCTTGGCGTGCTGGACGTATTCGGCATTGCCACCACCGGCATCCTGGCGTTGCCATGCCGCGAGAGCGAAATTCTGGTGGAGGTCGCCGAAATGCATCGACGCCTGCTTACGGTACAGGCCGAGCCGCGCATGGGCACTAGTCACGATGCCTTGACGGAAACATTTTGGACGTTTCATCGTGACGGTCGCCCCACGGAATTCGGCCCCGCGGTGCAATGCCGAACCGTTGCGTCGGTGGCGGGAGAGACGATCAATGCCGCGTCCCACCCAATATCTTCGATGCCGCAGGTTAGACCGATAGTCGCGGCAGTGGCGATGGAGTCTATGTAGCGCTGGCTCGCCACAGCCCGGGGTGTCGACGAGACTCCGGGTTGTGGTGATCGTTATTCGGCGCCGGTCGCTGTTGGCCGTTGCGCATCGCTACACCACTCGCTCCATGAGCCGGCGTAAAGCCGTGCGTCTTTCAGTCCGGAAATTTCCATTGCCAGCAGAAGATGGCACGCCGTGACACCGGATCCGCAATAGCAGACCGGACGTTGGCCGTGGCTTAAAAGCCGGTCAAAGTCGTCGCGCAACTGCGCGGCCGGTCTGAAGTGGTTGTCTGCCGTCAGGCTGTCCTTGAAGAACCGATTGACCGCGCCGGGTATGTGTCCGCCGACCGGATCAAGCGTTTCGTTTTCACCCCGAAACCGATCCGGCGCACGCGCGTCGATCAAACGCAGATGCGGTTGCCGCAGATTCGCCCGTACAAAATCAGCCCCGACTGCCTGATCGCCGGTTCGCCAATCGAACACCGCCGGTGCCCGCGGAGTTGCCTTGTCCGTGAGTAAACCGCCGTGACGTTCCCACGCCGGCAGGCCGCCATCGAGAACCGCTACGTTGTCGTGGCCCAACCAGCGCAGCAGCCACCACAGGCGCGCGGCAAACATTCCGCCGACATTGTCGTAGGCAACGACTTGTGTGGCGTTTGATACGCCGCAGCGCGCGAGGGTGGCCGCAAGTAAGGCGGGATCGGGCAGCGGGTGGCGGCCATTCTTGCCGTGCTTCGGTCCCGACAGATCGCGATCAAGATGCAGGAACTGCGCGGCCGGAATATGGCCTGTGACAAAGGCATGCTCGCCCGCGTCGGGTTGAGTCAGGTCGTGACGGCAATCGAAGATACGCCACGACGCGTCATCGACGTGCGCGGCCAGCGCTTCGGCCGAAACCAGTGTGCGGAACGTCATGGCACGCATTCGAGCGCAAGCGCGACGGCGGGTCAACAGGGCAGGCTATCGTTGCCACGTGGGCGTCAGACGTTATCGGCGTCCGCGCGATGCCTCGGAATAGAGCGGGTGACTTCGGATGCATCATCGCCGGGACGGTCCGGAATCCGGTTCCAGCAACCGAAGATGGCTGGCGACGTTCAGGTACGGGTCCATCGATTGCGAGAGTTGCTTGAGCTGCTTGAGGTCTGGGGACAAAAGCCAGTAGTACGGATAGGTCAGAAACTTTCGTTCGTCGCCAACAAGTTTCCTGAATTCATCGAACGTGTACCTGCGTTCCTGGACCTTGAATTGAATCGGCCGACCGCGCGTGCGCGTCACCAGGTCCACCACGATGACGCCGGAAAATTTCTCTGTCAGCGCAATCTGATTCATTTGAAGGAATCGCTCGTACTCGCGGCACGTCGAGCAGTCGCTGGCGCCTAGATAGAGGAAGATCGGTTTCCCTTCCCGCCTTGCTTGGGCCAACGCGGGGGAAATATCAAACACGCGGGCGCTGAAACTGAACGGTGGTTTAATCGCGACGGGATGGTATATCTCCGGAATGGCCGCGGCCGCACCGTTGCCGATGACCACGGGCACTACAAATAGCAGACGGGCGATAAAATGGTTCATTACGGTCTGGCGCGTGGCGAGGAAGCGTCAGCCTAGCTGGTGCTGGCGTCCTCGGGCATCAGGCAAAGCCCGCGATTTACGTCGATGGTTGCCGGAGGCGGGTGTGCGAGTTGAACGACATGACGGCCGGCACCGCCGGTTCAATCGCTTCCGGCGTCCTCGGTAGAGGCGCCGCCGCTCGTTCCGGTGTCGGCCGCTTCGTGATATGTACGTTGATCTCGTATGTGTCCATCGGGCATGTTGTCGCGCTCGAGTGCATCGGAGGTGTTCGCCTTTACCGGCGGGTACTCGCGCAGCACATACCACGCGATCACGGCGCCGGCGACCGGTAACAGCCAGATGAATAGTGCCTGATATATCTTTTGTGAACGGGTATAGACGCTGCTGCGAAACACCGCGTACGTTACGCCAATGTCGGCGATCGCCAAACCTGTGAGGAGCGATGCGACAACCCTCTCTAACATTTTGTCCTCCCGCATTGGCCGACCGGCGTGGTTTTTATTTCCGCTATTCTGCCATCGTGTGACAACGATCGATGGCAGCCCGAACTGCTATAGTCTATGCGTGCGTACAACAATAACGGCCAGGAGCCGAAACGTGAATCTTCGAAAATATGTTATTCCCGGTGGCGCTTGGGGGTCCCTGATCCTCGGGTTGCTTTATCTGTTGGTATTTTTCGTGCTCGGCGGCCACGCCAACCTGGCCATTGGCATTTCCTTTTTTGCCTTATCCCTGTCGATCAAGGCATACGGCAATTCGAGCGCGAAAGCGCTGCCACGGCGTAAACGGGCCTGATCGGCCGGCGCGCCCCGCGCCGCCGTCATGCCATCGCGCCTTGATTGGCCTGCGACCGTAATTTCTCGATAATAGGTATTCGATATTAGACACGGTGTGGGTGTTCAGCATGGCCGTTTGCCGCGTACTCAAAATGGGTGATCCACTGCTGTACCGCAAGGCCGATCCGGTCACGGCGTTCAATACGCCCGAGCTCGATGCGTTGATCACCGATATGTTCGATACCATGGTGGCACTAAACGGCGCCGGCTTGGCCGCGCCGCAAATCGGTGTGTCGCAGCGCATAGTGATTTTCGAGGTGCAGTCCAATCCGCGCTATCCGGATGCGGAGCCGGTGCCGCGAACCATTCTGATCAACCCGGTGCTGGAGCCGATCGGTGAAGAACGGCAGGAAGCGTGGGAGGGTTGCCTCAGCGTTCCCGGTATGCGCGGACTCGTCAGTCGTTACATGAAGCTGCGCTACACTGGTTACGACCCGGCTGGTGTGCCGATCGATCGCACTGTCTCGGGCTTCCACGCGCGCGTGGTGCAGCATGAGTGCGATCATATTGAAGGAATTTTGTATCCGATGCGTCTCAAAGACGTTCGGCTGTTTGGTTTTGAAGACAGCCTGTTTCCCGGACTATAGCGCCGCCGACGTCATGCAGTAGTTCCCCGTACACCGCCCCCCACGCTTGCGCCGGCGCTTGTCGGTTCGATTTGTCCGCTGATCTCCGGGCGGCGTTTGCGCTACGCCGCCCAACGCAGGAGTGATCGGCCGCGGCGGCGCGGATGCGAAAAAAAGAAGCGGATCATTTCGCGCGTGGCATCGGGCCCGTCGGGGTCGGTGTACGAGCCGCGGAAACTTCCGCCCGACCAGGCATGACCGGCACCGTGGACTTGCCACTGTTCCAGGATCGGGCGTTTGCGGGAATCCCGGTAAACGGCGCGCGTGTAGCCGTGACCGCCTTCTACCCAGCCGCGCTCCACCGTGGCACGCGCGTCGAGTCCGTGTGCGTGCAAATAATCGCCATTGCGAGGGTGTACCGTGGTATCCGAATCACCGTGGAACACGATGGTGGGAACGATGTGCGGCACGCGTTTGGCGCTGGCAACGCCGTCATCGAGTCCTCGGCCGAATGGTACGGAACCTTGTTTCATCAATTCGAGCGCAGACGAGAGATCGTGGGCGACGCCGTAAGGAAGTCCGGAGTGAATACCGACGGCGGCATAGAGATCGGGGTAGGTTGCGCCCATCACCGCCGCCATGGCCCCGCCGGCGGAAAGCCCCGCGACGTAGACGCGCCGCGTATCGATTGGATAGCCCTTAATGACTTGCCGAGTAATGCCGGCGATCAGCGATGGTTCGCCTTTGCCACGTCGTTGATGCGCGGCCTCAAACCAGTTCCAGCACCGCGATCGATTGGCGGTATACGCCTGTTCGGGATAGACCACGAAGCACGCCGCCTGGTCGGCGAATCCATTCATGCGCGTGCCGGCGGCGAAATCGTCCGGATTTTGCTTACAGCCATGCAGCATGACGACCAGCGGAAGTGCCTGACCGTGATAGCTGGTGGGGATATACAACTGGTAGGCACGCGTTCCGGAGCCATTGGTATAGGCGCCGCTGAGAAAGGCCCCGCGGTGTTCCCGCTCGATCGCTCGCGACAAGCCAGGCGCGGCGGGCAGTGCCTGCGAGTGTCTTAACCACCGACGAATGACTGACGCGCGCCGGTGCGAAGCGGGGAATCCGTGGCCGCGCGCCAGCGCGCTAGCGCTACTCGTTCGGACAGTGTCGGCGTCGGAGGCGACATCTGTGCGACGGCGCGCATGTGTCGCGCGACGGGGGGCGAGAACGGTTTGAAGCAGGCGTTGAATCACGACGCTCGCTCCCAGGAGCCCGCCTATGCGTAGCAGGCCGAGCGCCACGCGCATTAGCTTACTTCGGTTCACGCCGGATTCCCTTCCTTGTCCCGACTGCTGTTTAGTTCTACTGAGACGAGACGTCGCTTCATGAGAGAAGTTCCCGCTTGCCACACCTATTTCCATCCGTTAATCGCGATCATTAACGTTTCATAGTGGCGGCGATGGAAAGCATGCCCGATACGATCAGCGGCGCGGAAATGAACACGAATAATACTGGAAGGCTTTATCCGCGTGCGTGACGCGATGAGGGTCTGTTTATGAATTGTTCAGCAACCCCCGCTCAAACAACAAACAGACTGAGGAAAATAATTCCCCGCACTCCTGTCTAATCACCACAGGCGAAGCGCTCTTGGGGGAAATAGTCATGTGGAAGCAATGGACGTTGTCGGTGGCGGTCACCTTACTTTTTCTCGGTATCGCGTCCTTCCGAAGCGATGCAACGGATACCGTTGAGGTGGATGCGATGGGACAAACCGTGCCGGGTACACAGCCGGATACCGATCGGTACGTCGATCGAGTCACCGCCGACGTAACCGTAGCAACGTTGACCTTGCCGCGTACCGCCAGTGGAGAGGTGAATGTCGCGCGCGTTCTCGACGCAGTGGAATCGAGCCTGTCACAGAAAATCACGCGTATCAGGTTCAACGATGGCGCGTTGACACAGAGCGAAGTCGAGAACCTGTTCCTGAGTGTGGACTACCGGAGCAATCTGCTTCGCCGTATCGGCGACCTCCTGCCCGGAGACGGTATCGGACGCAGTGTGCGTTTCCACGGCGGCGTCGATGCGCGCGTGCAGCGCAAGGAAGAGGGGACGTTGGGAATACGGATCGAGGATACCAGCCTTGCCGGTGTGAATGCCGAACAACGCGCGCAGATGGTGCGGGATTTATACGCGCTTGGTTTCGACCACGTGCGCATCCGGGGTAACGACGCCGCTGGCGGTCTCGTGCGTGTGGAACTGCGGGAAGACAAAGGCGTGCTGAAAAACGGTCACGACGGCGACGACGACGGGACCAAGCCGACGCTGTCCGCGAGCGACGATCACGGCCAGAACGAGCGCATTGAACGTATCGAGCGTCCAGCGCTCGTTCAGCGCGTCGACAGGAGCGGAAGTTCATCGTCGTCAAGAACGACGCAGAGCGCGGCGACGCCGGCGATTGCTGCCAGCCCCGATTCGCCCACGGCCACGGTAACACCGGCGGCGCCGGAGACGATACCGCGCACGCAGAAAGCAGAGACAGCGCGTCCGGTGAAGGAGAACGTAGAGACCGCTGCGCCACCTGCCAAAGCTGAAACCGCCGTGCGGCCGGAGCAGGCAGAGAAGACAGTAAAACCGGAAACCGTTAAGCGCCCACAGATAGTGGAAAAGCTGCAGATAGTGGAAAAGGTAGAGACGGTGCGTCCGGAGAAGACCGAGAAAGCCGAAACCGTGGTGCGTCCAGAAAAAGTCGAGAAGCCGGAAACAGTGGCGCGTCCGGAAAAGACCGAGAAACCGGAAATAGTTACTCGTCCCGAAAAAATCGAGAAACCTGAAAAAATCACGCGTCCGGAAAAAGTCGAGCGCGTGGACCGTCCGGATTCCTCGGCCAAGAAATGATGCCCCGGCGGCGCCCCCACGCATAACGAACCCGAAGTTTTTGATTCGTATTTGCAGGGTGCGCTGCGCACATCGCCCTTGGCGCGTGGAACGCACCCTACAACTACTTTTTCAGCAAGCTGTTAGAAGCTGGTGCTTACCACCACGCCTGCGCCCCAGTCGGGGCTGGCGTCGGAAAAGCCTTTCACCAGGTAGCCTTGCAGTTTACTGGTTGGCGTAAGTTTGTAGCTGACAAAGCCTGTGACTTCGCTGACGGCCGACGCGGAGGTCAAGACGCGCTCCCGATAGTCGTAGGACAGGCCGCTCGTCATGGCAGCAGAGATTTTGTAGGCGGCGCCCAGCGTCGCATACCATGGGTTTCGAAAATCCACGCCCGGCGGGTCACCGTACTTTCTGCGTCCGAGCGTTCCAAACACGGAGTACTGACCCAGACTCTTTGTGATATCCGCTTGAAGCGCGTAATCGTTTTCACCGGTTCCCAGCCCCTTGGCCTCATCGGCAGTCGCGAATTTTATTTTGGCTGTCAGATCGATCAATAGACCGGCGCTGCGATGGTCGAAGACGTTGTACGACGCCGCGGCGAGCACATCGCCGGCGCCTGATTCGCTGCGGCGCGTTGCGTTGGTACCGACCTGAATCGGTTGCCCCGCGGCAGCCACGACGTTGCTCGGGCCGGTAATCTTCAGGTAGGGCACGGAGAGCTTCAGCGTCAGGGCGTCCGATTCATATTTTGCCATGAACGGGTAATACCAGATGCGGGTATCGCTGCTGCTGCCATAGTTGCCGGTGCTGTAGTCGAGCCCGGCGGAAACGCTGAACGTGGAATCAGCAAACGCCGTCTGGCTTCCCAGAGCGAGCGCGACGGGGAGTACGAGCATAGCTGTCGGGTTGTGCATGAAAACCTCCTTGTTGAACACGCGTCGACAGTTGGACATCGAAAAGCGGTGAGAGATTTATTTCCCTACAAAAAATATCCGCGGCGCGGCGTTCGTGCCGGACGGACCAGGTCATTTCACGCGCGTTGCGATAATGACCGGCCGGATGATTGTGATGGGCGCTTTGTGGCGTCGACGGCGCTGTCATGGGGCCGCGTACAGCAAGCTAGGTGTCCCGGCGCCGGACGGTCAAAATCTGTCACGCATCGCGCCAGCGCCGATACGTGGCGGCCTGCCCGTGGCGTATGCCGCGCTCGTCAATGAGGTTCCATACAGTCACGTCCTCGATCCAGAAACGTCGCCCGAATTTCGCGATCCGCAGCCCGCGGTAGCCGCTCGCGTAGCCGTCGCGGGCGACGGCGTTCAGCACGCGTTGGCGTTCGTTTTGATCCGGGGTATCCGCCGACAGGCGCGAAGGAAAGCCGACGAACTCCTCCCACGAATATTCAAAACAGCGCTGCGCCATCTTGTTGGCGTACACGAACAGTGGATCGGGATCGGTGTTGTGGGCGAGCACGCAGAAGCTCGCCTCGTCGTACAGCCAGTGCGCTGCCTGTTGCGGGGTTAGATCGACCGCCACCAGTGGCGACCCGACAAGCCGCAGATGGCTGGCAAGCAGCAGTTCGATGAAGTCTGGCTCGAACGGTGATTGCATTCTATATAAAGGGTTTGCCATGCTGGTCGAATCAAGGGTAGACAAACTCCGACAACTTCTCTACCCACCGGTCTTTCATTTACAGCGTACGTCATCGCGCGTGTCATCGGCGCTATTGAATTCGCGATCAGGCGAGCTGGTCGGGGATCAGTTGGTTTTCGAGGTGGGCCATGATGTCTTTTAGCACGAGCTTGCGCTTCTTCAGGCGCCGCAGTTGCAGATGATCCATCAGCGGGTCGATTACCAGACGTGCAATGGCGGCGTCGAGTGCGCGATGTTCCAGGCGGTGCTCCTCCAGCTCCGCGCGCAGAGCGCGTTCTTGATCGGGTGTCATGGGCTAATGACGGGCATGGCGAACGCGATAGAGTGGGTTGGTTTACGGCGCTTGTATCCGGCCGTGTTTAGCCGGACCGGGTTTCGTCGATGCCGCACGTAGAGGTGGCGGCGCTGAATTTCCAGTTCGAAATTTTGTGGCGGTGTGTGGCGACCCACCCGTAAATACGGCGGCCGAAAAAACGGCTTAGCAGCGGCACGTAGAACAGGGGGATCTGCCACCACAGTCCCGGTACACGCAGCACGACGTGCCGGTACGCATCGAAGCCAGGCAGGGCGCGGGCGTCGGGTAGTACGACATACAACGCCTTGTCTGCCAGCTCGCTCGATACGATAGGTGAAGGAGTATTGCGATAGTTGCGTATCGAAATCTGATTCAGTCCGTCGAACGCGAGCAGCCATGCTACCGAGCGCTTGCAGAATCCGCAGTTGCCGTCATAGATCATTTCCATCGATCCGATCCGGGCGCTCCAGCGCTGGCCCCAGTCGTGCAGCCATTCGTGGCGCAGGAAGGCGAGATGGCCGACCGCCATGACGAACGAGAACAGGTACAAGCCCATCAGTACGGCGATACCGAGATGTAGCAATAACGCGGCAACAAGATAATACGGCCGCGTGCGCCGACCCCAGATGAGGAACGGATACGACAGTTCCACCAGCAAGGTGAAGTAGCTCATCACGTTGACGAGCCAGTAATGTTCTGCCAGCCAATCGAGAGGGATATTGGTGTATTCGACATTCGTCAGCGCAAACCAGAGTGCATCGCCGTTCCACCAGGTATCGCCGCGCAGCTTTTCAATGCCGGCAAAAAAATAAAACACGGCCATCTGCAGTTGTATCAGTCGTGTGCATGCAAACCCCCATCCGCTGCGTGCCGGCGGTAGCTGTGCGTGCAGGTCCCGTTGTTTGGCGCGCCGAACGTCGCGCACATGGTCGAGCGAAAGCGCGCGACCGACGGGCGCGAGGCAGAGAATCAGCGTCAAGCTCGCGAGAATGTTGTCCACGCCATAGTAGATCGCGGGGTTGCGGTGCAGGTAGGAGATATGGCCGACGAGCACCAGCCACTTCACCCAGTTCGTGCGCCAACCGACGGCGAGCAGTGTACAGGCGCAGAGAAACGCGGCGTGAAAGACATAGAGCTGCCACGGTTCGCTGACGTAGTAGAGCAGCGACTGAAGCCACGGGTTTTCGCGCCGGCCGGCGAGTGCGTCGAGGGAGATCCAGCCGACGTCGCCAAAAAAATCGAGCAGGTGCGAGGTCATCCCGCCGTAGCTGACGAGCAAGCCCAGGCCGACGCCGATGCGAATGATTTCGAGCGGCGTCGTGGACTGCGGCCGGAACCAGACCGAGTGCCAGCGGTTGGCGAGGTCGCGCAGAGTGGCGGAGAGATTCATGCGCGACAGGAAATCGGGTCCTGATAGACAACTTCCATGTAGTCGTCATCCAGCGGTCGTTTGCCATCGAGCCAGGCTTGGCGCGGTAAACGAAGTTGTTGGCCGGTGATGAAGACGATGGAGGCGGGTTTTAATCCGGCATGTCGCTGGCACAGATAGCGTGCCGCGCTCGCGGTATATCCCGGATCCTTGTGGTCGCTGATGGCGGTGTAGAACGTGGTGTGGCGCAGATACGCCGGTTCGCTGCGCCGATGGTCCTCAGTGAGTTTGAAAATATGTTGCTGGCCATATTCGTCGCGCACCGCATAACGCAGCAAATTTCCGGATGCCGGATTCGGCGCGAAGAAGGCCCAATAGTTTTCAAGATGAAAAAAAGAAAGATACGGATCGAAAACCCGATAGACGCGCCCGAGCAGGTACGATCCCGGTGCCGGGCCGATCACGATGACGAGACTGTGCCAGATCAGGAACAGCGAGGCGGCGAGTGTCAGCCAAGGTGAGCGGAACGGTTTGGTGACCGGTTCGCTAGGTGAATTGCCTGGGGTCATGTGAGTTACCGTCTATGTAAAAACCGGCGGGGGACACAGTGTCCCCGCCGTTGTTCTCGGTCTAACGTCCCGGCGGTTCAAAGCGGCCGCCAGCGCCTTCGCGACCGGGCTGTCCGCCGGGCGATCCGGGGATGCTGATGCCACCGCGGTCGCCACCGCCGAGCGCATTGCCGCCACGTGTGCCGCCCGCGCCACTTGGGCCGAATTGGCCGCCGGCTCCGCCGCCTGTACCGCCGACGTCGCCAACGCCGGGCATCGAGAGTGATCCGGCCTTACCGCCTTTACCGCCGCCGTCACCACCACCTTTGCCACCGCCATCGCCGCCCTTGCCGCCGCCGTCTCCTTTACCGCCACCGGAGCCGCCGTCTTTCTTTCCGCCATCGCCGCCACTCCCACCTTTGGTGCCGCCATCGGTTTTGCCACCGCCACTACCGCCACCACTTCCACCGTCTTTTTTCCCGCCGCCGCTGCCACCACCGGCGCCGCTTACACCGCCACCCTTGCCGGCATCTTTACCACCACCAAAACCACCACCGGACTTCTCGCCGCCACCAAAGCCGCCGCCTTTCCCCCCATCTTTGCCGCCGTCCTTACCGCCAGTGATCCCAAAGCCACCGCCCTTGCCAGCGTCTTTGCCTCCACCCTTGCCGCCATCAATGCCAAAGCCGCCGCCTTTTCCTCCAT
>OBEQ011145506.1_pt1 | contig 31822 bp, 33 predicted proteins | sample 1670901 | NCBI WGS metagenome assembly OBEQ01 (sample SAMEA104232315, study PRJEB22302) | groundwater metagenome | biome: forest; feature: aquifer; material: groundwater | place: USA | collected 2011-08-07 | depth 5.4 m | reverse complement strand
TACATATCTCGCAACCGCAAATGAAAAAGGAGTCGTCATTCCCGCGAAAGCGGGAATCCATGCGATGTTTGGGCACAGGACGGCGGAGAAAAGGGCGCCCTTTGCCTTCGCTATTGCGGCACCAATCCAGCGCAACGTCTGCCGAGAGGCCGCATGGATTCCCGCTTTCGCGGGAATGACGATGGTGTGTTTGGCCGCAAGTGCGAGATATGTACATACCGTAGCGCTTTCGCGGGGATGACGAGAGTGGGACGGGCATCACCGCCAAATTAGAACTGTTCACCCGATTGCCATGGAGAAAGGCCCCTGTCCCTTGACCAGTCCCCGCCCCGCCGTTAGGGTTCAGCGCGTTGCAACCAAACCCATCAGCCGGCGGTCCTGTCCATGGCGAATAAGCCGAGTTTCCAACAGCTTATCCTGACGCTCCAGAATTTCTGGGCCGAGCGCGGCTGCCTGATCTTGCAGCCCTACGACATGGAGGTCGGCGCCGGCACCTTCCACCCGGCGACGACGCTGCGCGCCCTGGGGCCCGATCCGTGGGCCTGCGCCTATGTCCAGCCGTCGCGCCGGCCCAAGGATGGCCGCTATGGCGAGAATCCCAACCGGCTGCAACACTACTATCAGTATCAGGTGCTGATCAAGCCGAGCCCGGCCGACGCGCAGCAACTGTACCTGGACAGCCTGAAGACCCTGGGCATTGATCCCAACTACCACGACATCCGTTTTGTCGAAGACGATTGGGAAAGCCCGACCCTGGGGGCCTGGGGCCTGGGCTGGGAAGTGTGGTGCGACGGCATGGAGGTGACCCAGTTCACCTATTTCCAGCAGGTCGGCGGCATCGAATGCGATCCGGTGGCGGTGGAACTCACCTACGGGCTGGAGCGTCTGGCCATGTATATCCAGGGCGTGGAAAACGTCTATGACCTGGATTTCAACGGCCGTGGCGTCACCTATGGCGACGTGTTCCTTCAGGCCGAGCGGGAATACTCGGCGCATAATTTCGAATTCTCGGACCCGGAGATGTATTACCGCCACTTCCTCGACGCCGAGGCGGAATGCCAGAAGCTGCTTCAGGCCGGCCTCGCCCTGCCGGCCTATGACCAGTGCATCAAGGCCAGCCACCGCTTCAACCTGCTCGATGCCCGTGGCGTGATTTCCGTGACCGAGCGGCAGGCCTATATCGGCCGCGTCCGTGCCCTGGCCAAGGCCTGCTGCGAAGCCTGGCTGGCCTCCCGCAACCCGGTGGAGGCATAAGCCATGGCCGAACTGCTTCTTGAACTCCTCTCCGAGGAAATCCCCGCCCGCATGCAGGCGCGCGCCGCCGAGGATCTGCAACGCATGGTCACCGATGGGCTCAAAAAAAATGCCCTCGAATTCGCCAATCCACGGGTGTTTGTTACGCCCCGACGGCTTGCCCTGACGATTGAAGGCATACCTGATCAGGGCTTGCCTTATGAAGAGGAGCGGAAAGGGCCTCGATTCGACGCGCCCGATCAAGCTCTGGGCGGCTTTTTCCGAAATTTTGGGATCGACCAAGATAGGATCATTGCCGCGTTAGCGGAAAGATGCCCAGATCGCCGCTCAATGAGGCATGTTGCAGAAGATGTGGTGGCAGAGGCATTGAGAGATGCCGGTTATGATAAAGTCACCCTCAACGTCGCGATTGGCCGCAATCGCGACGTTGACGTTGTTTTTGAAAAAGATGGAAAAAAATACGGTGTAGAAGTAAAGACCAAGATGGTTGGTAAGGGACCGACTATCTTGGCATATATCTGCGCTGAAGGCCGACCTGCGGCGGAAATAGTAAAGGAGATCATCGCCGACACCCTGGCCAATTTCCCCTGGCCCAAGTCGCAGCGCTGGGGCGCGAATACCATCCGCTGGGTGCGGCCGTTGCACCGCATCGTCTGCCTGTTCGACGGCGCCGTGGTGCCGGTGAGCTTCGGGCCGATCAGCGCCGGCAATGAGACGGTGGGTCATCGCTTTCTCGCCCCCGAGCCCTTCACCGTGCGCGACTTCGCCCAGTATCTGGGGCACCTCCGCACGGCCAAGGTGATGCTGAACCAGGATGAGCGCCGTGAGTTCATCCAGGCCGAGGCCGAACGTCTGGCTCGCGCCGAGGGCCTGACCGTGCGCCCCGACGACGGCCTGCTGGCCGAGGTCACCGGGCTGGTGGAATGGCCGGTGGTGCTGCTGGGCTCCATCGACGAGCAGTTCATGGACGTGCCGGCCGAGGTGCTGATCACCTCGATGCGCTCGCATCAGAAGTATTTCTCGCTGCTGCGCGACGACGGCAGTCTGGCGCCGCGATTCGTCGTCGTTGCCAACCGCGACACCGCCGACGGCGGCCGCGAGGTGGTGGCCGGCAATCAGCGGGTGCTGCGCGCCCGCCTGTCGGACGCCAAGTTCTTCTGGGACACCGACCGCAAATCTCCGCTCGAGTCCCGCGTCGCCAAGCTGGCCGAGCGGCTGTTCTATGCTCCCCTGGGGACCATCGCCGACAAGGCGCACCGCACCCAGGCGCTGGCCAAGCACCTGTCGTTCTTCGTCGCCAAGGCTGACAAGGGTCTGGCGACCCGCGCCGCGCTGCTGGCCAAGGCCGACCTGTCCAGCGAGATGGTCGGCGAGTTCCCCGAACTCCAGGGCATCATGGGGCGCTACTACGCCATCAACGATGGTGAGCCGCCCGCCGTCGCCGAGGCCATCGCCGATCATTACGCGCCGCAGGGACCGGGCGACCGCTGCCCCACCGCCCCCAACTCGGTGGTGGTGGCGCTGGCCGATAAGCTGGACACCCTGGTCGGCTTCTTCGGCATCGACGAAAAGCCGACCGGCTCGAAAGACCCGTTCGCCCTGCGCCGCGCCGCTCTGGGCGTTATCCGCCTGATCGTCGAGAACGGGCTGCGCCTGCCGCTGATGCCGCTGTTCGACTTCGCCGCCGCCGAGGTGCATGGCACGGTCTCGGCCATCGCCAGCCGCTCCGGCGAGAGCTTCGCCACCCAGAGACTCCTGCGGGACGGCTGGGCCGAGGACCATTACCGGGAATCGTTCGAGTTGCTCGATTTCTTCGCCGACCGCCTGAAAGTGCATCTGCGCGATGCCGGTACCCGTCATGACCTTGTCAGCGCCGTGTTCGCCCTCGGTAACGAGGATGATCTCGTGCGACTTCTGGCGCGGGTCACGGCGCTGGAAGGCTTCCTTGGCAGTGATGACGGGGCGAACTTGTTGATTGCTTATCGCCGCGCTGCCAATATCGTCCGGATCGAAGAGAAGAAGGATGGCGTGGCGTATGACAGGGCAGTCGACGCAAGCCTGCTGCAACAGCCTGAGGAGCGCGCCCTGGCCGACCGACTGGCCGAGGTGGGGGCGCAGGTCCGTCGCGCTCTGGCCGGTGAACATTTCCCCGAGGCAATGGCGGCATTGGCTCGGCTGCGTCAGCCGGTCGACGCCTTCTTTGACAAGGTGACCGTGAATACTGAACACACCGACGTTCGGGCCAATCGTCTCGGCCTTCTGTCGGCTATCGTTGCCGCCATGCAAACAGTGGCGGATTTCTCAAAAATCGAGGGGTAGGGGACTATCATGGCGAAATGGGTCTACAGCTTCGGCGGCGGCAGTGCCGAGGGCCGGGCGGAGATGAAGAACCTGCTGGGCGGCAAGGGCGCCAACCTGGCCGAGATGAGCAACCTGGGTATTCCGGTCCCCCCCGGATTTACCATCACCACCGAGGTGTGCACCTACTACTACGACAACGGCCAGTCCTACCCGCAAGACCTGAAGGATCAGGTCTCCGCCGCCCTGGCTGCGGTGGAGGAGATGATCGGCGCCAAATTCGGCGACGAATCGAACCCGCTGCTGGTGTCCGTCCGCTCCGGCGCCCGCGCCTCGATGCCGGGCATGATGGACACCATCCTCAACCTGGGCCTCAACGACAAGAGCGTGCTCGGTCTGGCCAAGTGCTCGAACGACGAACGCTTTGCCTATGACAGTTATCGTCGCTTCATCCAGATGTATTCGGGCGTGGTGCTCAACGTCGATCACCACAATTTCGAAGAACTGCTGGAAACCCTGAAGGAAGACAAGGGCTACACGTTCGACACCGACCTGAAGGCCGCGGACTGGAAGAAGCTGGTCGGCCAGTATAAGGACAAGGTCGAGGAACTGCTGGGCCGGCCCTTCCCGCAGAAGGTCGAAGATCAGCTATGGGGCGCCGTCGGTGCCGTGTTCGGGAGCTGGATGAACCAACGCGCCATCACCTATCGCAAGTTGCACGAAATCCCCGCCAGTTGGGGCACCGCGGTCAACGTCCAGTCCATGGTGTTCGGCAACATGGGTGACGACTGCGCCACCGGCGTATGCTTCACCCGTGATCCGTCCACAGGCGAAAACGTATTTTACGGCGAATATCTGGTTAACGCCCAGGGCGAAGACGTGGTTGCCGGCATCCGCACCCCGCAGCACCTGACCGTCTACGGCAAGCAGCGTCACAAGTCCGACCTGCCGGCCATGGAAGAGGTCATGCCGCGGGTGTTCCAGGAGCTGGATGACGTCCGTCACAAGCTCGAAGCCCACTACACCGACATGCAGGACATGGAATTCACGGTGCAGCAGGGCAAGCTGTGGATGCTCCAGACCCGCACCGGCAAGCGCACCTCGAAGGCCTCGCTGAAGATCGCCGTCGACATGGCCGCCGAAGGGCTGATCAGCCGCGAGACCGCCATCAAGCGCATTGATCCGGCGCAGCTTGATCAGTTGCTGCACCCGACCCTCGATCCCAAGGCCGCCACCACCCTGATCGGCCGCGGCCTGCCGGCCTCGCCGGGCGCCGCCTCGGGCAAGGTGGTGTTCTCCGCCGATGAGGCCGAAGACTGGGCCGAACGCGGCGAAAAGGTCATCCTGGTCCGCGTCGAGACCTCGCCGGAAGACATCGGCGGCATGCATGTCGCTCAGGGCATCCTGACCACCCGCGGCGGCATGACCAGCCACGCCGCCGTCGTCGCCCGCGGCATGGGTCGCCCCTGTGTCGCCGGCGCCGGCGAAATCCGCGTCGATTACGCCAACCGCCGCATGACCGCCGGCGGCCGCGTCGTTGCCGAGGGTGAGGTCATCACCATCGACGGCGCCAAGGGCGAAATCTTCCTCGGCGCCGTGCCGACCATTCAGCCGGAACTGACCGGTGAATTCGGCGTGCTGATGGCCTGGGTCGACGAGATCCGTACCCTGAAGGTCCGCACCAACGCTGAAACCCCGCTCGACGCCGCCACCGCCCGCAAGTTCGGCGCCGAAGGCATCGGCCTGTGCCGCACCGAGCACATGTTCTTCGATCCCCAGCGCATCATCAACATGCGCGAAATGATCGTTGCCGACGACGAGTCCGGCCGCCGCGCCGCCCTGGCCAAGCTGCTGCCCTATCAGCGTCAGGACTTCATCGAGCTGTTCGAGATCATGCAGGGCCTGCCGGTGACCATCCGCCTGCTTGATCCGCCGCTGCACGAATTCCTGCCCAACGCCGAAGAGGAAATTGCCGCCGTCGCCAAGTCGGCCGGTGTCGAGATCGCCGTCGTCAAGCAGCGCGCCGCCATGCTCCACGAAAGCAACCCCATGCTCGGCCATCGCGGCTGCCGCCTGGGCATCACCTATCCCGAAATCTACGAGATGCAGGCCCGCGCCATCTTTGAAGCGGCCGTTGAAGTCTCGAAGAAGACCGGCAACCCGGTCACGCCCGAAGTCATGATCCCGCTGGTCGGCACGGCCAAGGAATTTGACATGATGAAGGCCGTGGTCGATCGCACCGCCACCGAGGTGTTCGCCGCGTCCGGTACCACGCTGGATTACATGGTCGGCACCATGATCGAGCTGCCCCGCGCCGCCCTGCGCGCCGGCGATATCGCTCAGACCGCCGAGTTTTTCAGCTTCGGCACCAACGACCTGACCCAGACCACCCTGGGCATGTCGCGCGACGACTCCGGGCCGTTCCTCGAAGTCTATCGCGCCAAGGGCATCTACGAACACGACCCCTTCGCCTCGCTGGATACCGAAGGCGTCGGCGAACTGATCGAGCTGGCCGTGGAACGCGGCCGCAAGACCCGCGACAAGCTGAAATGCGGCATCTGCGGTGAACACGGCGGTGATCCCGCCTCCATCGCCTTCTGTCAGAAGGTCGGCCTGGATTACGTGTCCTGCTCCCCCTACCGCGTCCCGATCGCCCGCCTCGCCGCCGCTCAGGCCGCGTTGGGCTCGGGGCAGCAGTCCGGGACGGCGTAAGGGTTCAGTGTGTGTTTCCGGGGGGAGTCGCGGGGCCAGCCCCGCACCCCGTCGGGGCCGAAAGGCCCCGAACCCCGGGACAATTTGGCATTTTCCCCCTCTCCCGCTGGCGGGAGAGGGTCGGGGGGAGGGGGGCGGCGCCGAAGGCGCATTCTAATGCCCATGACGACACACCCGCCCCATCGCTGCTATCTTCCAGGGGCGCATCACGCGCCCCTTTCTTTTTGGCGAGATGACCATGCTGGCACAGGAATGGACGCTCTCGGTGCGGGACTTCGGACCGATCAAGTCGGCGGACGTGACGACGGCGCCGCTGATGGTGTTTGCCGGGAGGAATAGTACCGGGAAGAGTCATTTGGCGTCACTCTTGTGGGCCATTTCAAATCCTTCATCTTTGTTCCCTTCTGTATTGCCTGGTTTTCAAGTTAGCGATGAATGCCTTTCATTTATTGCATCGCAATCTGACTCTGCCATAATTTCGGTGCCTCCAGCCGTCGCCGAGCTGCTTATTGGAGATTTGGGACGGGCACTGGCTCTTTCCAAAGATACGTTGGCCCGATCGGTTTTATCTCTCGAAAGCGCATCCATTGGGAACCTTGATGTGGCGGCACCTCGTCGAACGAGAGATTTCACGTATGAAATGTCGGTAGGTCAGCGCCTGCAGGAGTGGGTTGCAAGAAAAAATAACAAACCGCAAAAGGAAATAACCGAAGGATTGGCATTAGATATTGCTCAAGATCTGTTGTGCGGCAATGCGCTCACCTATATCTCCGCTGCAAGAACCGGCTTGGTGTTGACCTATAGAACGATCGTCGCCAGTAGCATAGGTTCGGCATTTTCGGCCGAGCAAAAAGATCATGCCTCTCAGCTCACCGCGCCGACCGTCTCCTTCTTGCAGCAGATTGCGACGGCCTCACCAAAGAGATCCTCGAAATTTGCGGATATAGGTCAATTGATTGAGCGTGAAATTGCCGGCGGGCAAATACATGCAACGGATGACTACGTTCCTGGTATTTTCTTCCAACCCGAAGGCCGATCTGACGCTCTCCCGCTGCATGTCACATCCTCCCTGGTGACCGAAATTGCGCCCTTCGTGGTGCTATTGAAAACTGGCGCCCTGGATAACGGCTTCATCTTCGAAGAACCCGAAGCCCATCTCCACCTCGACGCTCAACGCGCCCTGGCCCGCGCGCTTGCCCGGCTGCTCAACCGCGGTGTGCCAATGATCCTGACCACCCACAGCGACACTTTCCTACAGCAACTCAACATCCAGATGTGGCTGCATCGGCATCCGAAGCGCGACAAGCTGATGGCGGAATTGGGTTATCAGGAGGATGAATTGATCAATCCAGAGATGATCCGAGGCTATCACTTCGAGCCCCAAGCGGACGGAACCCACGTCATAGAGATGGACAAACGACCGCAGGGATTGGTCGTCCCGTCAATGAACAAGACCATCAGAGACCTTCGCAAGGAGATCATCGCCCTGCAAAAGGATGATGAGTGATGCACTACGTAAAATCACCCGAGGAACTGGACCGTCGATTATCGTGGGTGCTCGACTGCAAGACGGATACCCGGATCGAGGTTGCTGAGCAGCAAAAGACCGGGAAGGGCCGCGTCGTCTTCACCGCATCGAACCGTTGTATCTACCTTCCGATGGGCGGTGACAGCATCACTTGGCTGAAGGTGCGCAATGCCGGCAGCACGAAATTGGACCCGGATAGCTGCGCCGATGGACTGCTTATCGAGTTGACCGGTGTATCTGCCAGAATCCACATCGTCGAACTGAAAAAGACTGTCAATCTGGGCAAATGGGATGATATCAAGAGTCAGTTTGCTGGCATGGTCAAGCAAGGGCTGGCCCTGGTTGGCGTGCTCGGGATCAGTGTGACAGAATTTGTATTTTACACCGCCTATTGGAAAGATGATCTGACACCAAAGGAAACCGCAACAATCTTTGCCGAGAAATTTGAACTTGCGGATAATTTATCCATGCCCGAACAGGATTGGCTGGATGGTGCCATTGACGTTCTCTTCATCAAGGGCGCCAAGCATGTGCCCATCCCCTGCCAACTGAATGGCAACGAATTTTTCGCCGAAATCACGATCTGAGTCATCGTGGCGCCCGCCACATCAAAATCATCTGTGCCCAACTCGCGGGCGCCCCATATGAAGGAGCTTTGTGGATGCTTGCCCGACCTTGATAATGGTGGGTGCCCAACGCTACACTCTCCCCATGACCGCGCCGTCACCCATATCGCTCATGCCCCGGCCCGCCCAACCCACGGCGCTGCCGCAGCCTCTGTTGCGCAGCATGGTCGATCGCTTTCACCCGGAGGCGGTGATCCTGTTCGGCAGCCGGGCGCGAGGCGATCATCGGCCGGATAGCGATTGGGATGTTCTGGTCGTCGTCGATGACGATACCCCGGAAGGGGTGTTTGACCCAGAATATTGCTGGCAGGCGCAGCGCAACGTCGTGCCGGGCGTCCATGCCGAGGTCATTCCGACCACCTTGTCAGACTTCCTCGCCGAGCGGACGGGCATCGCGACCGTCGCTCATGAGGCATTCCAGCACGGCATTCTGGTCTATGAACGGCATTCCGCCGGATGAGTCTCCGTGATGCGGCCGGCCTGCTGTTTCTGGCGCGCGCCGATGCGCGGGACGGTATGATCTTGCTCAACGCAACCAGCCGCAACGCTGCTTACCATGCCCAACAGGCGGCGGAGAAGCTGATCAAGGCCCTCCTCAAGTGGAAGGGCATCAGCTATCCGGCCTTGCAGCATCACCTTGACGGGCTCATCAGCCACTTTCCGCAAGACGATCCCTGGCGAGCCCGATTGGAACCGCTGTGCTGGCTACAGGCTTATGCGACGACCTTTCGCTACGCCGACGGCGGCCGAATTCGCCCCGCTCCAACTCCCGCCCGGCTAAATGCAGCGATCGACGATTGCTTGCGGCTGATCGACTTCGCCAGTACAGAAATGAGACTTCAGCTTACTGACGACGAAAAGCAACCTTTCCGAATGCTCGATTGAACATGTCCATTCTCCAACCCCACCTCTACATCGACGCCGACGCCTGCCCCGTCAAGGACGAGGTGATCCGTGTTGCCGAGCGGCATCAACTGACCGTCCACATGGTCAGCAACCAGTATCTGCGCATCGCCGCCGATCATCCGCTGATCCACCGGGTGGTGGTGGCGGAGGGGATGGATGCGGCGGATCATTGGATTGCAGAGCATATCACCGCCACGGATATCTGCGTCACCACCGACATTCCGCTGGCGGCGCGCTGCCTGGAGAAGGGGGCGCGGGTGCTGGCGCCGACCGGGCGGGTGATGACCAATGATTCGATCGGCAACGCCCTGGCCATGCGCGACCTGATGAGCCATCTGCGCGACATGGGCGAGATCACCGGCGGGCCGCCCAGTTTCACCAAGCAGAACCGTTCGCAGTTTCTGTCGGCGCTGGAAAACCTGATTCAGGCGATCAAGCGCGGGCGATAGACCAGCCGCGAGCGCGCCCGGCGAGGGCGTCAAAAAAAGGGGCACGCCGCAGCGCGCCCCTTTGGTTCTCGACTGCCGCCAGCGGATCAGTAGTTGCGAGCGATAGCGGTGAACTTGAACAGGAAGGCCGGCTCGGTCAGCGCTGTGCGGGAGTCGCCGGCTTCGCGGACACAGCCGTCGTTGCTCGGCACGAACTCGCCGGCAATGATCACCATGTCGCCGGTCTTGAAGCGGCTGACATCGGTATAGAGCGTCGACTTGCGCGGGATCATCGTGCTGATCTCGGCTTCGGTCTGCGGGTTGGTGGCGGTGGTCAGGATCACGCGGTTGCCGATCTCCACCGAAATCATGCCGCGGCCGTCAGCATCGGCGGCCAGACCCTTGATCTTGGCGATCCAGTTGGAGACGCCGGGCTCCTGCATGACCTGGCAGATGGCCGTCAGGCGCTGGGCATGCACCGAGGATACAGCGGCGCCGTCCGGCGTTGTCGTGGCAGCGACAGCCGCCACGCGGGCCTCTTCAAGGACGGCAAGGAAGCGCAATTGCTTGAGGCCGATGGTGGTCGGCAGCATCGGCATGTCCTGCCGCTGCTGCTGTTCGGGCCCGCGCCGCACCTGCCGGGTCTGCGCGGTCTGCTCGCCCGTCCCGGGAGCCCCCTGGGCGCCGGGCGCGCCGGCCTGCTGCTGAGGGCCACCCGCGGCGCCCTGCGGGCCCTGGCGATCTCCCCGTGGGCCCTGCTGAGCCATGCCGGCGATGCCCTGACCACCCGGAGCCCCATGATTGCGCTGCGGCGGGCGGCCGATCAGCATCAATCCCGCCAAGCCGACGGCGATCAGGATCAGCGAGCGTCCGCGCGTCGTGAGCTTAAGTCTGGGGATAGGCTTGAACAGGGTCACCAAGCCCAGAATGGCCACCATCGCGGCCAAAACGCTGAAAACCATACCCACGTCGGCGTTCCCCTCTATCATCAAGCCGCCGTACCCTAACCTTTCGTCGATCCTCCAGCAAGAACCGTATCATCCCGTGGACAGGCAAAGCCTTCGCGCGTCCCGTTCTCGCCTGTCCGCAGGAAATCCGCTGTCTAGTCGCCGTCCTCAAGGCATTGGTATTATTGCTATGGTATGACGAGTCGTTTCGCTACCTTGTCAGGCTGGCCGGTTCATCAGACAATTGCTGCTGAGCGGTCATGATCGGCCTCTGGGTCGGAGGGGATGTGAGGGGATGTCGATGCGGAGAATTCTGCTGCTGTGTGTCGCGGCGATCATGGGCGGTTCTGCCGGGTCGGCGCAGGCAGCGACCGAAATTCAGTGGTGGCACGCGCTGAGCGGTGCGAATCAGGAGCGGCTCAACGGCATGGCCGAGGCGTTCAACGCCAGCCAGCCGGATTACAAGGTGGTGCCGGTGTTCAAGGGCACCTATGCCGAAACCCTGAATGCCGGCATTGCCGCGTTTCGGGCCGGCAAGCCGCCGCATATCCTGCAAGTGTTCGAAGTTGGTACCGCGACCATGATGGCGGCCAAGGGGGCGGTCAAGCCGGTCCATGAGGTCATGGCCGCCGCCGCTGAGCCGTTCGACCCATCCGCCTTCCTGCCGGCGGTGACAGCCTATTACAGCACGGCCGACGGACGGATGATCTCATTCCCGTTCAACAGCTCGTCGCCGGTGCTGTATGTGAACCGCGATGCCTTCGCCAAGGCCGGCCTCAGCGCCGATCCGCCGCCCGCCACCTGGCCGGAGGTGTTCGCCGCCGCCCGGGCGGTGCGGGCGGCCGGCTGGCCGTGCGGGCTCACCACCACCTGGCCGTCCTGGACCCAATTGGAGAATTTTTCCGCTTGGCATGACCTCCCTTATGCCAGTCGCGCCAACGGTATGGCCGGGCTGGATGCCGAGCTGAAATTCAACGGGCCGCTGCATGTTCGCCATCTGGAGGCGCTGATCGACTTGCAGAAAACCAAGGCGTTCGATTATGGCGGCCGCGGTGCCGACGCCAAGGCCAAATTCATCAGCGGCGAGTGCGCCATGCTGACCGAATCCTCGGCCGGCTACGGTGATATCAGCAAGGTCGCATTTCCGTTCGCCGTCGCGCCGCTGCCCTATTACCCGGATGTCGCCGGGGCGCCGCAGAATACCATCATCGGTGGCGCCTCGCTGTGGGTGCTGACCGGGAACAAGGACCAGGACGACAAGGGCGTCGCCCGGTTCTTCCGCTTCCTGTCGTCGGCGGAAATCCAGTCGGCATGGCACAAGGCCTCCGGCTATCTGCCGATTACCCAGGCCGCCTACGCGCTGACCAGGGCGCAGGGCTTCTACGCCGAGCATCCCGGGAGTGAAACGGCGCTTGTGCAGATGACGGGAAAGGCCCCCACGGAAAATTCACGAGGGTTGCGACTGGGAAATCTGCCGCAGATTCGCACCGCCACCGAGGAAGAACTGGAAGCCGCCTTCGCCGGCCGCCAGACCGCCAGACAGGCCCTCGACAAGGCGGTGAACCGTGGCAATGCGCTGCTGCGCCAGTTCGAGCGCGACAACCGATGATGGTCGGAGAGATCGCAGGTAACGCAGATGAACACGGATGTCCACGGATGAATACAGATAAAGCAATGGCTGGGAACACCTGAATCCCTTCGTCATCCTGGTCGAGTTTTCCTGAGTATCCATCTCTTTATAGCCTTGTGGCTCCCGGCGGTCACCGGCCAAGCGGCAAACTGCGGCTCTGACGGATACATCGGTGCTCATCCGGGGATATCCGTGTTCATCTGCGTTACCTGCGATGCCGCCGCCACGGGTGCAGCCGTTGCAGAAGAGGTGGAATTATATTCCTATAACAACATAGTTTATAGGTACATTCCCCTTTTGCAGCGCAACAAACGCGCGGAAACGAGCCAGATTTCTAATATTATTAGAGCACAATAATTTCCTAATATAAACTTTACGGTTGACTGATATGCGCGGCGTAACGATTATCCCGGCTGTCAACAACTCAACCAAGGGGGGACACGTTCATGAGTATGAAGGAACAGGTCGAAAAGGCCGTCGCCGCACATGAAGCTTGGAAGCAGCGTTTGAGCGCAGCTATTGATAGCGGCAGCTCGACCTTCGACGCCGGTACGGTGGCGACGGATAATGCCTGCGATTTCGGCAAGTGGCTGTACAGCCTGTCGGATGGCGACAAGGCTGCGGACTTCGAGTCGGTGCGCTCGCTGCATGCCGATTTCCATGCCCTGGCCGGCAAGATCCTTGGCCTCGCCACCGGCGGCAACAAGGACGAAGCGTCGGCGCTGATGGGCGGTGAGTTCGCCGCGCTGTCGGGCAAGCTGGTCTCGACGCTCAACGCCTGGGCGTAATCGTCGGAACCTGGGCGTCAACCCCGGGGGGGAGCGCCCACAAAGAGAAAACCCCGCCGAAAGGCGGGGTTTTTTTTGGTCTCGCAGGCAGAGCCGCTTACAGCGATTCCTCGACCCACTGAAACAGCTTGGTCTTGGGCAGCGCGCCGATCTTGGTGGCGGCGACCTGACCATCCTTGAAAATCATCAGCGTCGGGATACCACGGACGCCATACTTGGACGGGGTCATGGGGTTCTCGTCGATGTTGAGCTTGGCCACGGTGACCTTCTCGCCCAACTGCGCCGACAGCTCCTCGAGGGCGGGGGCGATCTGGCGGCACGGACCGCACCATTCGGCCCAGAAGTCGACCAGCACCGGACCGGAGGCCTTCAATACATCGGCTTCGAACGACGCGTCGGTGATCTGCTTCATTGTTGCTTACCTCTTCCAGGCCAATTCCGGGTGCGACATCCAGGCGTCGCCCTGTGACATCTCACTTTAGGTATGGTTAATGTTCCCGTCAAGCAAGGGGCGATGCCTTCCAATAAGTCGGCATCGCCCCCGAAAGCCTTCACACGGAACGCAGATTGTTATCCGCGCCGCTCGACCATAAGTTGCTTGATCGAGGCGATGGCCTGGGCCGGGTTAAGGCCCTTGGGGCAGGTGTTGGTGCAGTTCATGATGGTGTGGCAGCGATAGAGCCGGAAGGGGTCTTCCAGGGCGTCCAGACGCTCGCCGGTGTATTCGTCGCGGCTGTCATGAATCCAGCGCGCCGCTTGCAGCAGCACGGCCGGGCCAAGATAGCGATCGCCGTTCCACCAGTAGCTCGGGCACGAGGTCTGGCAGCAGAAGCACAGGATGCACTCCCACAGCCCATCAAGCTTGGCGCGTTCCTCGGGGCTCTGCTGGCGCTCGGACGTCGGCGGGGCCGGCGTGTCGGCCTTCAGCCACGGCTCGACCGATGCGAGCTGGGCATAGGGCACCGTCAGATCGGGTACCAGATCCTTGACCACCGGCATATGCGGCAGCGGGAAGATCTTGACGTCGCCCGCCACCTCGTCGATCGGCTTGAGGCAGGCCAGGGTGTTGGCGCCGTCGATGTTCATGGCGCAACTGCCGCAGATGCCTTCACGGCAGGAGCGGCGGAAGGTCAAGGTCGCGTCGACCTCGTTCTTGATCTTGTTCAGCGCGTCCAGGACCATCGGGCCGCAATCGGCCAAGTCGATGTCAAAGGACTCGACTCGCGGATTGGCGTCCTTGTCCGGGTCGTAGCGGTAGATGCGGAAGGTCTTGACCTTCTTCGCCCCCGGTTGAGCGGGATGGTGCTTGCCATTGGTATAGCGCGAATTGGGCGGCAGATTGAATTCGACCATCGTTCGAGTCCCTTAGTAGACACGCGCCTTGGGGGCGATGTACTCGACCTCGTCGGTCAGGGTGTAGGTGTGCACCGGGCGGTAGTCCAGTGTCACCTTGCCCGTCGCGTCGACCCAGGCGAGCGAGTGCTTCATCCAGTTCTCGTCGTCGCGGTTCGGGAAGTCCTCCTGCGCGTGAGCGCCGCGGCTTTCCTTGCGCGCTTCCGCCGAGACGATGGTCGCCTTGGCGCAGATCAGCAGGTTCTCGAGTTCCAGCGCCTCGACGAGATCCGAGTTCCAGATCAACGAATGGTCGCTGAGCTGCATGTCGGCCTTGCTGTCCCACACCTTGTCGATTTTCGCGACGCCTTCCTTCAGCGTTGCCGAGGTGCGGAACACGGCGGCGTCCATCTGCATGGCGCGCTGCATGTCCAGGCGGATGTTGGCGACCCGGGTGCTGCCCTTGGCATGGCGGGCCTTGTCGAAGCGCGACAGGGCGAAGTCGGCGGCGTCCGGCTTGAGCGGCTTCTGGGTGGCGCCGGCCTCAATGGTCCGGGCGGCACGGATGCCGGCGGCACGACCGAACACCACCAGATCGAGCAGCGAGTTGGTCCCCAGGCGGTTGGCGCCATGCACCGAGACGCAGGCGCATTCACCAACGGCCATCAGGCCCTGAACGATGGCGTCGGGGTTGTCCTTGGTCGGACGCAGCACCTGACCCCAGTAGTTGGTAGGAATGCCGCCCATATTGTAGTGAGCGGTCGGAATCACCGGGATCGGCTGGCGGGTGACATCAACGCCGGCGAAGATCTTGGCGGTTTCCGAGATGCCCGGCAGACGGGAATGCAGGATTTCGGCGCCGAGATGTTCCAGATGCAGGTAAATATGGTCCTTCAGCGGACCAACGCCGCGGCCTTCGCGGATTTCCACGGTCATGGCCCGCGACACCACGTCGCGTGAGGCCAGATCCTTGGCGTTCGGGGCGTAACGCTCCATGAAGCGCTCACCGGCCGAATTGGTCAGATAGCCGCCTTCGCCGCGGGCGCCCTCGGTGATCAGGCAGCCCGAGCCGTAGATGCCGGTGGGATGGAATTGCAGGAATTCATGGTCCTGGAGGGGCAGGCCGGCGCGGGCGACCATGCCGTTGCCGTCGCCGGTGCAGGTATGCGCCGAGGTGCAGGAGAACCAGCTGCGGCCGTAGCCGCCGGTGGCCAGGCAGACCCCCTGGCCCTGGAACACATGAATGGAGCCGTCATCGAGATTCCACGCCACGACACCGCGGCACGCCCCGTCATCGTCCATGATCAGGTCGATGGCGATGTATTCGACGAAGAACTCGACCTTGTGCTTCAGGCACTGCTGATACAGCGTGTGCAGGATGGCATGGCCGGTACGGTCGGCGGCGGCGCAGGCGCGCTGCACCGGGGCCTCACCGAAATTGCGCATATGGCCGCCGAACGGGCGCTGATAGATCTTGCCGTCCTCGGTGCGGCTGAAGGGCACGCCGAAGTGCTCCAGCTCGTGCACCGCCGGGATGGCTTCGCGGCACATGTACTCGATCGCGTCCTGGTCGCCCAGCCAATCCGAGCCCTTGACGGTGTCGTACATATGCCAGCGCCAGTTGTCTTCGGCCATGTTGCCGAGCGCCGCGCCGATGCCGCCCTGTGCCGCCACGGTATGGCTGCGGGTCGGGAAGACCTTGGTGATGCAGGCCGTCTTCAGGCCGGCGGCCCCCATGCCCAGGGTCGCGCGCAGGCCGGCGCCGCCGGCCCCGACCACGACCATGTCATATGTGTGATAGGTGATATTGTAGGCAGCCATGGTCGCCTCAGCCTCCCAAACCGATTTTCAGCACCGAAACGACACTGAACACGCCAAACAGAGCGCCGGCCATCTTGACGCCGATGATCGCGGCCATCTTGGTCGACTCGGTGTGCACATAGTCCTCGACGACCACCTGGATGCCGAGCACCAGATGAAAGAACGTCACCGCGATGGTCAGGATCATCATGGTGGCGTTGCCCGGCGAAGCGAAGAACGCCTGGAATTGGGCATACGGCGCGCCGATCAGGCCGACCATCGCCATCACGAACCACATCGACAACGGAATCAGCGCCAGCGCGGTCAGGCGCTGTTCCCAGAAATGCTCGACGCCTTCCTTGGCCGATCCCAGACCGCGGACGCGGCCCAGCGGGGTTTGCAGCTTCATGGCGGGCTCCTCAACCAGCGCGAAGATAGAACCCGATCGTCCAGGTGGCGAGGGTCAGCGCCACGGTGGTGATCAGGGTGAGTTGATTGGTCATCCGGTACTGGTGCTTCTCGAAGCCCCAGCCGGCATCCCACACCAGGTGACGGATGCCGTTGCACAGATGGAAAAACAGGCTGGCCGAGAAGCCCAGCAGCAGCAGAATGCCGAACCACGAGCCGATGAACGCCTGAGCGGTGGCGTAGCTGGACGGCCCGTAGGCGGCAGCGCCCAGCCAATAGGCCAGCAGCAGACATCCCATACTCAGACCGACACCGGTGGCGCGGTGGGTGATCGACATCAGCGCCGTCATCGGCAACCGATAGACTTGCAGGTGCGGTGACAGAGGCCTGGGGCGGGGTGTCATGGGCAAAGGCCTTTCGACGTTGCAGGCAATTAAATGCGGCGGTGCAGCGACGTATAAAACCGGGAGCGGTTACGAGTCAACGACAAGTCCTATCCGTTCTGGCGGGGCTTACCCCACACTGCGGGTGGACCAACGACGCAGCAGCTCAAGGCTTCTACCGCGCCGCAGCACAGGTTGCAAGCGAGAGACCGCCGATTGCGCCTCGGTTCGTGGCTGTTAACATTTCCGAAGGGAGCCCGGTCATACCATCGCTGAGCAAGCACATGGTCAGGACGCACAGAATGAGCACCGCCAAGGCTTTTGAAGATTGGTATGGCCAAGGTCTCGTGGAAGATGGCGAGGGCCGCTATGCCGAGGCCGCCGAGGCCTTTCTCAACGCCCTGAGTCAATGTCCCGACGATGCCGAAACATGGTTCTGCCTGGGCAACGCTCTGCGCGAACTGGGCCGGCTGGTCGACGCTGAACGGGCCTTTCGCAATGCCGCAGAGTTCGATCCCCGCTATGCCTGGGCCTGGTTCAATCTCGCCGAAGTCCAGGAGCAGTTGGGCCACACCGACGAGGCCATCGTCAGCCTGGAACGCGCCGTCACCGTCAACCCCGGCTATGCTGCCGCCCATTTCTCCCTGGGCCTCGCCTGCGAACGCCTCGGCCGCTGGGCCCAGGCCAAGCGCCATTGGCTGACCTATCTGCAACTCGACCCGTGGAGCGATTGGGCGACGCTGGCGCGGGGGCGGCTGTAGGCAGCAGGCTTATTGGAGGCTTGCCGTCGTTTAACTTGCCATTCCTGCACGGTGAGAGAAAAATGGCGCGGTTAATCGCATTGGCCATGGGATAAAAATGCTCATCGAGTTCAGCCTGACGAATTTCCGGTCATTCAAGGAACGGGCGACCTTCTCGATGGTCTCCGGCACCTCCAAGGAGGTCCGGGAAAAGTTCAGTCATGAGACCGGCTTCAAAACCCCGCCCTATGTGCTGAAGAACAGCGTCATCCTGGGGCCCAATGGCTCGGGCAAGACCGGGCTGGTTCAGGCGGTCGACCTGATGACCGATATGGTGTTGGAGTCAGCCAAGGGGAAGCAGGAGGGTGAGCCGCTTGAGCATTCGCCCTACAAATTGTCCGCCGCCACTCGTGCAGCGGATACCGAGTTCGAGATTATTTTCATCCACCAGGACACACGCTTTCAATACGGCTTTTCCTTCAATGCCAAGCGGATCACCGGTGAATGGCTCTACGCCACGCCTCTCGGCGGGCGGGTCCAGCGATGGTTCGAGCGGCGCACCGATTTGGGTGCAGATCGTGGCTGGTATATCAATCCATCGCTGAAGGGCGAGCGAGATATCTGGCGCAAGGCCACGCGAGATAATGCACTTTTCCTGTCGACCGCTATGCAGTTGAATGCCGAGTCGTTGCGCTTGCCATTCGAGTGGTTTCAGCAGCTTATCATCATTGAATCCAGCCAGCGGCTCGCGCCATATTACACTGCGTCCCTAGCCAAGACAGAAAAAAGACAGAATATACTTCTTTTTTTCAAAGAGGCTGGCCTGGATATTAATGACATTTCCATTGAAGAAGTGGAGGTTAATTTAAAAATTTCCGAACCGCTTGCGATTGGCGGACATGATTTTTCTAAGAAAAAGTTTCGGCAAAGGGTGTCATTTGCGCACAGGGGAGACGATAGTGAACACGTTTATCTAGACATATCAGAAGAATCCGATGGCACGCAGGTTTTGTTTTCGCTGATCGGTCCATGGATCACTGTCCTGGAAAATGGAGCCATCCTGCTTGTCGACGAATTGCACAACAGCCTGCACCCGCTGGCCCTGCGTTATCTGGTCGGTCTGTTCAATAACCCCGAGACCAATCCGCACAAGGCGCAACTGATCTTCACCACCCATGACGTCAGCATCCTGTCGAGTGACATGGTTAGCGCCGATCAGGTCTGGCTCGCCGAGCGTAAAGCCGGAGAGGGCAGCCGGTTGACGCCTATGTCGGATTTCCATGTCCGCCAGAATGAGGCGCTGGAAAAGGGCTATATGGGCGGGCGGTATGGCGGATTGCCGGTGATTGGCCGACCCTTGGCGCCGCGCGGCGCCGCTCCGCAAGAACGGAAAGACGATCCCTGATGGCCAAGGGGGGATGGCGGGCGCCGAAGAAGGAAGCGGATTTCGCGCGCAAGCCGGCGCGGCGGGCGCCACGGCGCCGTATCCTGATCGCCTGCGAAGGGGAAAGTACCGAGCCGCATTACCTGAACGACCTGAAAGCAGCTTTGGGCTTGACCTCGGCGGAGGTGGTGGTTGTCGGCAAAGGATGTTCCTCGAATCCCTCTGCTGTGGTCACCTTCACCATCCGGCAGATGAAGGAAGATCCCAGTTGGGATGCCGCCTACTGTGTGTTCGACAAGGACGGCCGCGATCGGGAGGGCCGAGACACCTACCGGGAAGCCATCGAGACAGCCGCCAAGGCTCGACTGTCTGGCCAGCGAACGGTGGTGGCAATCCCCTCGGTGCCATGCTTCGAATACTGGCTGTTGCTGCATTTCGTCTACACGACATCGCCGTTCGGTTCCGCCAAGGAAGCCGCCGCCCGATTGGCCGGTTACCTGCCCGGCTATGCCAAGGGTGCCCGAGATGTCTTCCGCCATGTCGGGAACGACCTTGCCAAAGCCGAAGCCCATGCCGCGAAAGCCTGCGACGAAGTAGACGGCGACAACCCGAGTACCCGCGTCCACGATCTGGTCTCCGCCATGCGGGCAATCGCGGAGTCGTAGCGGCATCCTGCCCGCACGCCACGTCGACGCTCCGCCGGCCCAATCGGTGAAGCGGGCAGGATGCCCGCGCTCCCAGGACGCCTATCCCTCCTCCTCCATTTCCACCACCTTGCGCGCCAGTTCATAGGAAAACCCCGCCCGCCCCATGGCGGCCAGATCCTTGTCGCGGTGCTGTGCCCGCAGCTCGGCCGGACGGAAGGGGCCGAGGCGGCGGCGTCTGGCGAAGGCGAGGGCGGCGGACAGGTCGGCGTCGGGATGCTCCTCGCGCAGGCGGTCCAGGGTCTCGCTGGCCGTGTCCGCGTCCACGCCCTTGATCCTCAGGCCTTGGGCGATGGCTTTCAAGGGGGCGCCGCGGCGGTGCAGGCTGCGGGCGCGGGCCTCGGCATAGGTGGCGTCGTCGAGCAGGCCGGAGCGGCGATAGCGCTCGATCAACGCCTCGACCCAGTCGGACCCTTGAGTCCGCAGCGCCTCGGCCGCCTCCTCGTCCTCCATCAGCCGGGCCGCCTTGTCGATGCGGCGCAGCAGCACCCGGCGCAGGTTGGCGGCCGACGAGGCGAAGCGCTGGAGATAGAACAGCGCGGCATTGTCCAGGGACGTGGGAGTGATACGCTTCGGTGCCATTGGCGCAGTGTAGCGCGAAAAGGACGATTGTCACCGGCTTGAGCCTCGACAAACCCCATCGACGAAGCGATACAGAACATCAAGGACGGTCACGGAGGCAGCGGACATGGCGCGGTACGATTTCGACCTCATCACCCTGGGCGCCGGATCGGGCGGGGTGCGGGCCAGCCGGTTGGCGGCGTCCTATGGCGCGCGGGTCGCCGTTGCCGAGGAAAGCCGGGTCGGCGGCACCTGCGTCATCCGTGGCTGCGTGCCGAAAAAGCTGCTGGTCTATGCCGCGCATTTCGCCGAGGACTTCGTTGATGCCGCCGGCTATGGCTGGACCGTGGGCGAGCACCATATCGACTGGTACACCCTGATCGCCCGCAAGGACGCCGAGATCGACCGGCTCAACGGGATCTATCAGCGCATCCTGCGTGAGAACGGCGCCACCATCCTGGACGGCCGCGGCCGGCTGGTCGACGCGCACACCGTCGATGTGGCCGGCAAGACCTATACCGCCGAGCGTATTCTGATCGCCACCGGCGGCCGCCCCAGCCTGCCGGCCATCCCCGGCATCGAGTTGGCCCTGACCTCCAACGAGGCGCTGGACCTGCCGCATCTGCCGCGGCGGATGGTGATCGTCGGCGGCGGCTATATCGCCGTGGAGTTCGCCGGTATCTTCAACGCGCTGGGTGTTCATGTGACCCAACTGCTGCGCGGCGACAACGTGCTGCGCGGCTTCGATCAGGATGTCCGCTCGGCGCTGTCGTCCGAGCTGGTCAAGAAGGGCATCGACCTGCGCTGCGAAACCACCGTGCGCAGCATCGAACGCGCTGCCAACGGTGCCCTGTCGCTGCGTCTGGCCGGCGCTACGGCCGGCGGCGAGGTGATCGAGGCCGACGGCGTGCTCTACGCCACCGGCCGCCGCCCCAACACCGAGGGCCTCGGCCTGGAAGAGGCGGGCGTCACCCTGACCGAGAACGGCGCGGTGGTGGTCGACGAATGGTCGCGCACCAGCGTACCGCATATCTATGCCGTCGGCGACGTCACCGACCGCATCAACCTGACCCCGGTAGCCCTCGCCGAGGGCCGCTGTTTCGCCGAAACGGTCTATAACAACAATCCGATGACGACGGATTACACCAACGTCCCCTCGGCGGTGTTCAGCCAGCCGCCGGTCGCCACCGTCGGCCTGACCGAGCAGGAGGCACGGGCCAAGGTCGGGCGGGTCCGCCTGTTCATCTCGCGCTTCAAACCGATGCGCAACACCCTGGCGCAGCGCGACGAGCGCACCCTGATGAAGCTGGTGGTCGATGCCGAGACCGACGTGGTGCTCGGCTGCCACATGGTCGGCCCCGACGCGCCGGAAATCGTCCAGGGTATCGCCATCGCCCTGAAATGCGGGGCAACCAAGGCCCAGTTCGACGCCACCATCGGCATCCACCCGACCGCTGCCGAGGAATTCGTCACCATGCGCGACCCCGTGCCCGATCCGACGCCGGAGTGCGACGAGTAGAAACGCTCTTCCCGTTTAATCCCTCGCCCGCCTGCGGGAGAGGGAAGGGGCTCGCCGCGAAGCGGTGGGAAGGGTGAGGGTGTCGGCGCCACAGGCGCATGTCAATGTTTCGGACAGAGTTTACTTCGGGCCTGAGGCCGTAAACCACCCTCACCCCAACCCTCTCCCGCCAGCGGGAGAGGGAGTTAAGGAGAAGCGGCGCCTACTCCCCCAGCCGCATCCCCGTCTTCTTCAGAATCCGCGTCGAATACAGCACGTCATGGCCGCGGCAGGCGTCGCCGATAAGGACGGCCATTTCGGCGCGGCGGGCTTCGACCTCGTCGCGGGTCTTGGCGTGGACCATGGCAAACAGGTTATAGGGCCAGGCCGGCGGCTGGCGGGGCCGTTCGTAGCAATGGCTGACGTAATCGAGGGCCGCCAGCCGGGCGCCGATCTCGGCCACATGCTCGTCGGCCACGTCCCAGACGGTCATGCCGTTGGCCTTGTAGCCCAACGCGTAGTGGTTGGGCACAGCGCCGATGCGGCGGATGATGCCGGCGATCAGCATACGGTCGATCCGCCCCATCACCTCATGCGGCGGCACGCCGACCTCGTCGGCGATGGCGTGATAGGGCCGCTCGACCAGCGGCAGGCCGCCCTGGGTGGCGCGGATGATACGGCGGTCGATGTCGTCGATCATCGCCTTACGCCTCGAACCTCAGACCCACATGGAACTCCTGCAACTTGGGCACGGCCAGCACCTCCAGCCCGGTCTGCGCCTCGATGGCGGCAATGACCTCGTCGACCCGTTCGGGCTGTTCGGTGGCGATGACGAACCACATGTTCCAGCCGTGCTCGCGGGCATAGTTGTGGGCCACCTCGGGGAAGGCGTTGACGATCCCGGCCACCGCGTCGAAGCGCTCGGGCGGCACGGCCAGCGCCGCCAGACAGAACAAGCCGCCCATCTTCTCGGCATGGTACATGGGGCCGAAGCGGCTGAGCACGTTGTCGCGACGCAGCCGCCCGAGCCGCTCGATCAGTTCAGCCTCGGCAAGGCCCAACTCGGTGGCGGCAGCGGCATAGGGGCGTTCGCACACCGGGAAACCGCCTTGCAGGCCGTTGATGATGCGGCGATCGGTTTCGTCCAGGTCAGGCGGCATGGTCGACATAGCGGGCTCCCCGCTGTTTGAAACGGCGCAGGGAGAACAGCACCTGACGCGGCAGCGCGTCAATTCCCAGATGCTCGGCCATCAGCTCGACCTGACCCTCGACCACCGGGCGGTCGCGGCCGTGGACCATGGCGAACAGATTGAAGCGCCACTCGGGCAGGTGGCGTGGCCGGCGGTAGCACAGGGTGACGCAGGGAAACGCGGCCATGCGGCGGCCGATATCGTCGACCGACTCGTCGGGGATGTCCCATACGGTCATGGCGTTGGCGCGATAGCCGAGTTCGTGATGACGGACGACGATGCCGAAGCGCTTGATCAGGCCGATTCGCATCAGCGCCTGGAGCCGGTCGATGGCCTCGTCCTCGCTGACGCCGGCGCGCTCGGCCACCACGGCGAACGGCCGGGGATCAAGCGGCAGGCCGCCTTGCACGGCGGCGATCAGGCGGCGGTCGGCGGCGGTCAGGTCCATTGCACGGGAAATCCCAAGTCGATGTGGTATTCAGCCTCGAGCGGCAGGTCGATCACCTCGATACCGCTACGGCATTCGATATCCTGTAGGACGTCCAGCACCCGGTTGCGCGACGGTGCGGTGACCACGAACCACAAGGTGAAGCGGTGCTCGCGCTCGTAATTGTGGTTGACCTCGGGATAGCTGCTGACCAGCGCCGCCACCTGCTCAAGCCGCTCCGCCGGCACCGCCATGGCCGCCAGGGTCGACGCGCCGACCCGGTTGGGCGCGAACACCGGGCCGACCCGCGACAGGGTACCGTCGGCCCGCAGCCGCTCCAGCGCCGTCAGCACCTGCTGTTCGGAAACCCCCAGCGCCTCGGCCATCTCGGCATAGGGCCGCGGCGACAGCGGTACGCCGCGCTGAAAGGCGTCGATCAGCCGGCGTTCCAGCTCGCCGAGGTGACCGTAACAGATTTCGGCGGCGGTGCGGCCCATGGTCAGTATCCGGTGCGGTTGGCGCGGTCGGTGAAGAAGATGCCCGACGGCTTGCGGGCCGGCAGGGTCGCCAGCTTCGCGAAGGTGCGGGTGTCGTAGACCTCGACGCGGTCGGTGTCGCGCACCGAGACCCAGGCGTTTTCGCCGCGCGGCGTGAACTCGATATGCAGCACCGCCGGCCCCGGCTTGAATTCATGCATCACGGTGCGGCTGGGGACGTCGATCACCTGGATAGTGTCGTTGTCGGGATGGGCGAAGTTGACCCACACCTGACGCCCGTCCGGCCGGGCGATGACGAACACCGGCTGGCCATGCACCGGAATACGACCGGCCTCGGTCCAGTTTTTCTGGTCGACGATCAGCACCTCGTGACGCCCGACCGCCGGCACGAAGGCCAGATCGCCCATGCTGGCCCAGCCTTCGAGATGCGGCATCTTGTAGACCGGCAGCGGCTGCTCGCCCTTGCCGTAGCCGTCGAGAATGCGTTTCACCCCCGCCTCGGGGTGCCACAGGTCGACCAGCGCCACCCCATCTTCGCCGAACAGCGCCGCAGCGTAATAGCGGCCATCGGGCGTGATCATGCCGTCATAGGGCAACCGGCCGATATTCGGGTATCTGGTGACCTGGGGCGCCTGGGGCTGCGACAGGTCGGCGAGCCAGATTTCACCGCTGTCGTAGAGCGAGAACACGAAGCGGTCGCCGGGCGCATCCACCAGCCCGACCACCTTGCCGCGCTTGCCGTCGGCGCCGACCGCCGGAATGTCGGCGACCAGATCGAGCGTTGCCGAGTCGAACACCCGCACGCCACCGGGCTCGTAATTGGAGACGGCGACCAGCTTTCCATCCTGCGAGATGGCGCCGCCGATGGCATTGCCGGCTTGCAGCACGCGCTTGACCACCGTACCGGTCAGCACATCGACCTTGGTCAGGCCGCCATCGCGGCCGAACACATAGGCGTAACGGCCGTCGCGGCTGAACACCAGCGAGGCATGGGACAGATCCCCCAACCCCTCGACCCGGCACAGGCTGGCGCGGGCGGTGGTGTCGACCACCTGGACGGCGCCGTCGGCCCGCTCGATGACCACGCCAAGATCGCCGGTGCCGCGCAGCCCGCCGCAGTCGGCCCAGGCCGGAGTCGACAGGGCGGTGAGCAGGGCCAGGGCGGCGGTGATGCCGGCGAGCAGAATGCCTGATCCATTCCATGCCTCTTTCGCCGGTATCAAGCGGCCGTTGAGGCCACGGCCAAGCGCGGAGCGCGCCCGGCGAGGGCGACGATGAGCCTTCAGGCTCGTCGGGATGACAGATATCCTACCCATCGACATCCCCTGTCCGCAGTTTGTGTACCAGCCAGCGCGCCTCTTCGGCCGTCAGCGAGAAAGCCCAGGGCGGCATCGGCGTTCCTGGGCGGCCGTACAGGATGGTATCCACCAGCATGTCGTCGGCCTTGTCGTTGAGCACCTCGGGCAGCAGGGCCGGGCCGAGGCCACCTTTCAAGGTCAATCCATGACAAGATCCGCAGTCCTGCTTGAGCAGATAGAGCAGCGCCTGCCGCCGCGCCGGTCCCGGCTCCGCGGCGGGGGGGGGAGCGACTCGGTCCCCCGGGCCTGAGCCGCTCCGGCGGCAACCGCTGCCGCCATCATCAGGACTGCGATCCGGTTACGCACCCGCCACCACCCCCACCACATCATCGTCGTCGCCATCGCCCTCACCCTCGTGGAAGCGGGCCGGAGCCAGCACGGCGGCGATGTCCACCACCTTGCCGATAATGGTCAGCATCGGCGGCAATAGTTCGGCGCTGACCACCTGATCAGCGATGTCGTGCAGATGGGCGAACACCACCGTCTGACGCGGCGTGGTGCCGTGCGACACCGCCGCTGCCGGCGTGTCGGCCGGCAGGCCGTGCTCGATCAGTTTGCGGCTGAGCAGGCGCAACGTCGCGCTGCCCATATAAATGACCAGCGTCGTATCGGGATTGGCCAGACCAGCCCAATCCAGTTGCAGGTCGCCGTCATCCTGCATATGACCGGTGACATAGCGCACGCTGGTGGCCATGCCGCGATGGGTCAGCGGAATATTGACCGCCGCGGCACAGCCGGAGGCCGCGGTGACTCCCGGCACCACCTCGAAACGGACGCCGTGACGGGCCAGATATTCGGCCTCTTCACTGCCGCGGCCGAATACGAACGGGTCACCGCCCTTCAGCCGCACCACCCGCTTGCCGGTACGGGCGACATCGGCCAGCAGCCGGTTGATATCTTCCTGACGCAACGTATGGCTGCCGGTGGCCTTGCCGACATAAAGCCGGGCCGCGCCACGCGGAATCAACGCCAGCACTTCCTCGGACACCAGCCGGTCATAGACCACCACCTCGGCGTCGCGGAGCAGTCGCACCGCCTTGACCGTCAACAGATCCGGATCTCCCGGTCCCGCGCCTACCAGGGACACACATCCAGACACCGACGCCTCCCTTTTCATTGGAACGATTATTTTGGCAAGGCCGTTCCCATGACCTTGACGTATATCAAGGGGCCAAGCCGTCGCCAAAGTCTAGCAGGGTTTGTTTAGATGTGTCTAATATGAAGACGCCGGTTTCCCACTGACAGGCCTGATGGCGCCAGCGTCGAAACGCATACCGGTAAGATCACCCTGGCATATGAGCGCGGGAAATATTACCATTGTTGAAACTGTGCAATGGGCGGCAGGTATGCGGGGCTTCAACCACCTTTCCATCACCGGACGCGTCGTTGCCGGGTTCGTGCTGGTCATGGCGGTTCTTGGTGGAGCCAGTGCATTAGGAACGTTTTCACTGATGGCGGCAGGGCGTACCATGCAGCATCTGGCCGATGCGCAGCGGCACCTGCATCGGTTCGACGATCTCGAAAGCGAAGTTCTGCAACTGCGTACCGCGACGCTGCTGTACATGTTCTTCAGTGAACCCAAGGCTCTGGACGATGCCAAGGGGCATTTCGCGGAGATCCGCCAATTGCTCGATCAGGCGGATCGGAGTTCCCCTGCCACCGCGGCACTGGTTGAACAGACGGCGCCGCGGTTGAAGACCTTCGGCGAGCATCTCGACATGGTCGGGCAACTGGTGTCGAACCGTGCCCAGATGGTCAATGTCGATCTGGCCAAGCTGGCCCGCGAGGTGGATGCCGGGGCCAATGCCATGCTGTCGGCGGCGGTTGCCGACTTCAACGCCAGCGGCGAATCCTCGGCCGCCGCCCTGAAGGCGGAGGTGCAGATCGGCCGCGTGCGGGTCGCCGAGTTCCTGATGACGCCGGCCGAGCGCAGCCGCGACTTGGCCACCAAGGCGTTGCGCAACGCCCGGTCGCGCGCCGTGGCCACCAAGGATCTGCTGTCGTCCGAGCGTACCGACGATGCCGACAAGGTGCTGGCCAATCTGGATGCCTATATCGACACCTTCGTGACCGCTGCCGAGGTCAGTCTGGCGGCGCATGAACTGACGGTGCGGGTGATGGCGGCCGAGCTGCGCGACCTGTCGGCGGCCGTGTCGGCCGCCAGCAACAGCCTGTCGACCGCGGTCGACGAGCAGGAACGCGCCACCTTGAGCAGCGGCGAGTCCGATCGCCGTACCGTCATGCTGCTGACCATGGCCGCCGTGCTGGCCGGAGCGGCGATGGCCTGGGCGGTGGCGCGCAGTATCGTCGGGCCGATCCATCGCATGACCGGGGCGATGACCGGCTTGGCCGAAGGCGATTTCTCCATCGCCGTGCCCGGGTTGGAGCGGCGCGACGAAATCGGCCGCATGGCCCTTGCCCTGAGCACCTTCAAGGATACCGCCGTCGACAAGCAGCGGCTGGAAGCCGACCGGCTGCGGGCCGAGCGCGTCGCCGCCGAACAGGCCGCGCAGGAACGCGAGGTGCTGGCCGAGGCGCTGGAAAGCTCGGTGCTGGGTATCGTCGACTATGTGTCCAGCACCGCCCGTGATCTGAAGGCCGAAGCCCTGGCCCTGTCCGAGATCGCCACCCGGACCCGCGAACGGGCTATCGAACTGGCGCAGGCCTCCCGCGAGACCTCGGACAGCGTCGGTCTGGTGGCGGGGGCTACCGAGAAGCTGACCACGGCGATCGGCGACATCAGCCGTCAGGTCGACACCTCGAATGGCGTCAGTCAGGAGGCCGTCGACCAGACCGAACAGGCCACCACCATCATTCAGGGCCTGTCGCAGGCGGTCCAGCGCATCGGCGACGTTGCCGAAATGATCAAGGACATTGCCGGCCAGACCAACATGCTGGCGCTCAACGCCACCATCGAAGCAGCCCGGGCCGGCGAGGCCGGTAAGGGGTTCGCCGTGGTGGCCAACGAGGTGAAGAGTCTGGCCACCCAGACCACCCGCGCCACCGCCGAAATCGGCGGCCATATCCACGCTGTGCAATCGGCCACCGATCAGGCGGTGACGATGATCGAGACGGTGGCGGACATCATCCGCAAGATCAGCGGCATCAGCAGTGACATCACCAGTTCGGTGAATCTGCAAGGCAACGCCACCGCCGAAATCTCCAGCAGCGCCCAGATCGCCGCTGGCGCCACCTCGGTGCTGACGAGCAATGTCGACGGTCTGGCCGGCGCCGCCGAACAGACCGGCACCTCGTCCAATCACCTGCTGGACACCATCAACACCCTGTCGGTCCACGCCGAGCGCCTGCGCGACGACGTCGGCCGCTTCATCGGCCATATCCGCCGCATTGATCGGCAGGGCGGGGAATGAGGCGGCGGGGTTCTGGCTCCGTCTCTGCCGCGACAAGCCCCTTTGCCCCGGAGGGCGGGAGGGCGTAAAGTCGGGGTCTGCACCGTGTACGGAGGAGGCCGTGGGGGTTGTTCGTCTTGTTGTTGCTCTGGCAATCGCTCTGATCGCCGGGCTTCAGACCATGTCAGGACATGCCGCGGAAGCGACGGCGCAGCCGCAATCCATCAGCCTGCCGCCGCTCACGGCGACCGAGCCGGTGCTGAGCATCGTTACGCCGGCCGGCAGCCGCAGCTTCAGTCTGGTCGATCTTGAGGCGCTGGGCCTGTGGCAGGTCAGCACGTCGACCTTCTGGCCCGACGATCAGGGGCCCTATGCCGGGCCGCTGCTGGCGGACGTGCTGCGGCTGGGCGGGCTGGCCGATGCCTCAGCGGTCCGCATTGCCGCCCGTGACGGCTTTTCCCAGGTGATCCCGCGCAGTGACTGGGAGCGCTGGCCCATTCTGCTGGCGACCCGTCGCGCTGGTCAGCCCATGGTGATCCGCGACAAGGGGCCGATGCGCATCATTTATCCTCGCGATATGTCCGACGAATTGAAAGACACGAAGTATCGGCTGCGTTGGATCTGGCTGGTCAGCCGGATTGAAGCGGCCGCTCAATGAGTCATACCGATGAGCCTGAAGGCTCATCCATGCCCTTGCCGGTATCACACCGGCCGGTCGGTCCGATGATCAGGTTGTGGCGTTTCCGTTATTATGTCCTGGCGCTGGCGGTTGTCGCGGCGACGCTGTTCGGTGTGAGCCGGCTGTGGCGGGACATTACGCTGATCGAAGAGTCTTTGCCGCTGGTCTCGCTGCACAAGGAGCGTGACTTCGCGGCCCTGCTGTTCGACATGGGCCGGCTGGAGACGGCGCTGGGCCTGCATCTTGCCACGCCCTCGGCGGAGCACCGTCAAGCCCTGGACTTCGCCCTTGATCTGGCGATCCTGCGCCAGCGCGACAACAAGGCTCTGTATTCCATCGACGAGCATATCGGCCCGCTCCATGAGGGGTTGGAGGCGGCTCTGGGCGGTCTCGACGCAGCCTTGCGCGACGCTGGCGCGGGCGGGCCGGCGCTGATGCCGAACCTGATCGAAATCCGCCGCCTGCACGAGACGGTCAAGGCCAAGAACGATGCGATCTTTCAGGCGTCGATGAACCAGGCATCGGAGCAGCGCGCCAATCTTGGCGGTCTGCGCCACAGCATGTCGGTGATGATCGGCCTGTTCGGCGGCCTGGGGCTGGTGCTGGTGGCCCTGTCACTCAGTCAGCAGGCCAGCATCCGGGCGCTGCGGCAGCGGGATCGCGATCTGGTCGCCGCCAAGGGGCGGGCCGAGGCCGATAGCCGGCTGCGAGCGGCGATCGGGGCGTTGCAGTCGGGTTTCATCGCCGCCGAGGACCAGGACGACCGGTTCCGCCAACTGCTCGACAACTGCCTGGCTCTGACCGGCTCGTATTATGGCTTCGTCGGCGTTGTCGAGCGATGCCCCTGCGGCAATTGCGCCCTGCGCATCGCCGCCGCCAGCGACGGCGCCACCGGCACCGTACCCTTGCCCACGGCGCCGGTCAGCGCGGCCACCCTGACCCTGCCGGCCGGGCATCCGCCTATTGTCCGCTCCTTGGCCATGCCCATCGTCAGCGACGGCGCCCTGGTGGCGGTGGTCATGCTGGCCAATCGGCCGCAGGGCTACGGCCCCGAGGTGCTCGACTACCTTCAACCGCTGCTGGGGGCGTGTGGCGCCGTCATCTCGGCGAGTCTGGCGCGTCAGGCCGAACACGAACTGCTTGGTCAGGTGGAAGCCCAGTCGGAGGCTCTGGCCCGCTCCAACGATGATCTCGAAACCTTCGCCTATGCCGTGTCCCATGATCTGCGCGAGCCCTTGCGCATGGTGTCCGGCTTCATGCAACTGCTCGACCGCCGCGTCGGCGCCACCCTGGACGACGACGCCCGCGACTTCGTCCGCTTCGCCCGCGACGGCGCTCAGCGGATGGATGCCATGATCCTGTCCTTGCTGGAATACTCGCGGGTCGGCCGCAAGGGTGAGCCGATGGACTGGTGCGACAGCCGCGCCTGCCTGGACGAGGCGCTGAGCTTCCTCGAGGTGGCGCGAACAGAGTCCGAGGCCGACATCGTCATCTCCGGCGACTGGCCGCAGGTCTATGCCTCGACCGACGAATTGACCCGGCTGCTGCTCAATCTGATCGGCAACGCCCTGAAATTCCGCCACCGTGATACCCCGCCGCGGATCAGCGTCCGGGGCGAGACTGCGCCCGAGTTCTGGCTGTTCACCGTCGAGGACGATGGCATCGGTGTCGACCCGGCCGATCTCGGCAGCCTGTTCGCCGTTTTCAAGCGGCTGGTGGCTCAGGCCGACTACCCCGGCAGTGGCGTCGGTCTGGCGCTGTGCCGCCGGATCGTCGAACGGCATGGCGGCCGTATCTGGGCCGAATCAGCCGGTCGTGGCCACGGCACCGCCATGCATTTCACCTTGCCGAGACCGCCGGAGGACGCGCCGGGGGCGGCATAGTCGCCAGGATAAGGAAGCCCTGTCGATGCGGCTTGCATCGCAGGTAACGCAGATGAACGCAGATATCCACGGATGAACACGGATGCATCCGTCAGAAGCGCAGATTGTTGCCTGAGTACCGATCGCCGGAAGCCAAAGCCTTTTTAAGGTTATCACGGCCTGGAATGCCGGGAGCAGACTTGGTCTGCAATGGCACAATGATCAGGCCGTTCGCAATAGGAAAGTTGGCATCCACCATATTGGAAGTCCTGCCCTCCTGCCCCATGACCTGGCTCTTTCAGCGGCAGAAGCGCCACACGGTTGCCGTTAGAGCGTTTTCCGATCAGGTTGGAAAATGCTCCAGCCGCCGTTGAGGCGGCGGCCAAGCGCGGAGCGCGCCCGGCGAGGGCTGATAAAAAGCTGGAGCGGTATCCGACATGGTCGGAAACCGCTCTAAATGTCCGTGCGATAACCTGATAGACAGTCAACCGACTGGCTACCGCCCCATATGCCTTATATCGGGTAACTGCCC
>OBEQ010428683.1_pt1 | contig 31822 bp, 28 predicted proteins | sample 1670901 | NCBI WGS metagenome assembly OBEQ01 (sample SAMEA104232315, study PRJEB22302) | groundwater metagenome | biome: forest; feature: aquifer; material: groundwater | place: USA | collected 2011-08-07 | depth 5.4 m | reverse complement strand
CCAGCAGTGCGCGGGCTTACTGGTATATCTCCTTGTCGGGTGGCAATGGCTACAAATTGACCGCGTGCTCAGAAAATATCGTCCCCGCCTCCGACCCATACTACGATGCAGTGCGCCCTGGCTATGTACTTGCAAAATGCGCGGGAACCTCCGCTTGCGCTACTGTTGCAACTACAAAACCGTCTTCGCAAGTTGCGACAATCACCCACACTCTTTCGCAAGGTTGGACGGGCGGGGAAGTAACAGCGCTCCAAAAAGCGCTCACTGCGCTCGGCGTGTACAGCGGCGAGATTACCGGCTACTTCGGCTCGCTCACGCAGGCCGCCGTCTCGGAATTACAGACTAAAAACAATGTTGCGGCAGTCGGTGTCGTCGGCCCCAAAACGCGCAGCTTGCTCCAGCAATTGTTGGGGCGCTAACCGCCGCGCCGGTTGCATTTGGCTTAAAAGCGCTATATAGTGTCTCTCTATATGGAGTTGGCGGCCGAGAAGCGCGACATAACAAAAAAGGCAAAATCCCTTCGCGAGAAGGGCTTTTTGCCTGCAGTTATCTACGGCCGCAGCCAGGAGTCAACGCCAATCACGCTCGACCACAAAGAGTTCGAAAAGGTCTTCCGCGCAGCGGGGGAGTCGAGCGTTGTCACCCTAACAGGCCTTGACGGTGACAAAGACGTGCTGATACAAGAAGTTGCCCTGCACCCGGTTTCGGGCACTCCGCTGCACGCCGACTTATACGCGATTGAGAAGGGCCAGACAGTTACTGTCTCGGTGCCGCTTGAGTTCGAGGGCACTTCGGCGGCGGTAAAAGAGCTCGGGGGCATTTTGGTAAAAGTGATGCACGAGCTCGAGATGGAGGTATTGCCTAAGGATTTGCCTCACTCGATTGCGGTTGATATTTCAAAGTTGGCGGCACTCGACGACCAAATCAAAGTTTCGGATTTGCACATTCCCGCAAGCGCCACGTTGAGCGTTGACCCAGACGAGGTGGTCGCGATGATTGACATTGCAAAAGAAGAGGCGGAGGAAGCGGCCCCGATGGACATCTCGCAAATCGGCAGCTCGGTTGAGCGCGGCAAAAAGGAAGATGAGGCCGAGCCTACCGCCGAGAGCGAAATAAAAGAATAATCAAACCAGCCCCGGGCACAATCGAAGGGCGGTTTTTTTTGATACAATATACAGATGTACAAAACAGGGGCGTGGGGCATAGGAGTAGTACTCGTTTTCTTCTGTGCGGCGCAGGCACAGGCGCAAAGTGTCGACACCTACCGCGCGCAGCTGCAGTCGCAGTTGAGCGCGCTTGAGGCGCAAATAGCGGGGCAACAAAAAATCCTCGACCAGACAAAAACACAAGACGTTTCGCTCCAGCGCGATATCAAAATCCTCGACGCGCAAATCGCGCAAGCGCAGCTTGCAATCAAAGCGCGCACGCTGGTGATACAACAACTTACCGGTAACATCCAAGATAAAGAAAACACTATCTTCGGGCTCAATTCGCAGTTGGGTAGCGAGCGCGAGTCGCTTGCCGCCATTTTGCGGGAAAAAAACAAGCTCGAAGCCACGTCGATTGTAACGGTGGCGCTCTCGGCGCAGAGCCTCTCCGAGTTTTTCTCCGATCTCGACAGCTTTGACCAGATAAACGCGCAACTGCAAAAGTCGTTTGCAAAAATAGGTATGACCAAAGTCGCGACCCAGGCGCAAAAAGACGACCTCGAAGCACAACTCGAGGAAGAGACCCAGCTCCGCCAGGTGCAGCAGCTCCAACAGGCCCAAATCCAGCAACAACAGGGGCAAAAACAAAAAATCTTAGCCGAAACAAAAGGCCAGGAAAAAGCCTACCAGGCGATTATCGCCCAAAACCAAAAATCGGCCGCGCAAATCCGCACGGCACTCTTCCAGCTCACGGGCTCGGCAGCAATTCCTTTTAGTAAAGCGCTCGACTATGCCAACGAGGCGGCAAAGCAGACAGGCATCCGGCCCGCGTTTTTGCTCGGCATCATTGCGGAGGAAAGTAATTTGGGAGAGAACGTTGGCACCGGCAGCTGGAGCGTGGATATGAAGGCTCCCCGCGATACCGCGCCCTTCCGCGCGATTACCGCAAGCTTGGGGCTTAACCCCGACACAATGCCGGTCTCCAAAAAACCCTGGTACGGCTGGGGTGGTGCTATGGGCCCGGCGCAGTTTATCCCCTCGACGTGGGCGTTGTTTGCCGGCTATGTCGGCAAAGAGTATCGATACGACCAATCCAAAGACCGCGTCGGCAAGCGCACTGGCAACACGCCGCCCAACCCGTGGAACCCCGAGGACGCGTTTATGGCGGCAGCGCTCTATCTGACCGACGACGGAGCGGCGTCGCAAACTCCGGCGGGCGAGTTTAGAGCGGCGATGTGTTACCTGGCTGGCTGCGGCAATGTAAATAATGGGAGCCTCAAGTTTTACGGCAATACGGTTGCCTCGCTCGCAAGCAAATATCAGTGCCAGATCGATATCATAAACGGCAACGCGGGGAGCGCCGCGTGCAACTAGCGGCACTTGCAGGTCGATACTTTTGGTGCTATATTCTCGGAGTGAAAACAGACACGCATCCAACCTATTTTCCGGAGGCAAAAGTTACCTGCGCGTGCGGCAGGGCCTTTTCGGTGGGCTCGACCCAGGGGAAGCTTTTGGTCGAAATCTGCAGCGCCTGCCACCCCTTTTACACCGGCAACGAAAAAATCCTCGATGCCGCCGGCCGCGTGGAGAAATTCAAACAGCGCAAGGCCGCTGCGAAGAAGCTTAAATAAGGTTCTTCGCTTCGCAAAATAAACCCTCAGGTCACCAGAATTTTCCTGCTAGAAAATTCTTCTGTCTCGCGCCGTCGCGCTCGACTAAGTGCCCCCGGATTTATTTTGCTACACTATATGGAGGATTTACAAAAGTATAAACAAAATCCAAAGACCGCGTATTTTGCCGCGGAGCTTGAACGCCTGCTGGCGGAGGAGAAGGAAGTGCGCGAGCTTGCAGCAGGTGACCTGGGCGAGTTGGCAGGGGAGGATTTGGCGCGTATCGCCGAACAAAAGGCCGCATTGCAAGCAGAGATAGACAAGATTTTAGAGCGCGAAAAGGCGGAGGAAGAGTTCCCCAACGAGGCGGTGTTGGAAATCCGCGCGGGTGCCGGCGGGCAGGAAGCTGCGTTGTTTGCCGAGGAGCTCTCGCAAATGTACCGCGCCTATGCGGTACAAAAGGGCTGGCAGGTCAGGGTTCTCTCGGAGAGCAAAACCGACCTTGGCGGCTATAAAGAGGTGATGCTCGAACTCCACGGGCTCGGTGTCTACGAGCGTCTACGCTTTGAAACTGGTGTCCACCGCGTGCAGCGTATTCCCGCGACTGAAAAGACGGGTCGCGTCCACACCTCGACCGCCTCGGTGGCAATTTTGCCGATACGCAAAAAACATACGGTTGAGATTAACCCAGGTGATATTGAGATGGAGTTTTCCCGCGCCGGCGGGGCGGGCGGCCAAAACGTCAACAAGGTCGAGACGGCCGTGCGCATCGTCCACAAGCCCACAGGCTTGGAGGCTCGCTCGCAGAGCGAGCGCACCCAACTTGGCAATCGCCAAATCGCGCTGGCTGTGTTGCAGGCAAAAATCGAACAGCTGCAGGAAGAGCAGGCGCGCGCAAAACTCTCGGCCGACCGCAAACTACAAATCGGCACCGGCGACCGCTCGGAAAAAATCCGCACCTACAACATCTTGCAGGACCGTATCACCGACCACCGCATCCACGAAAGTTGGCACAACATCCCCACGATTTTTGCCGGTGCCCTCGACCCTATACTGGAGGCCCTAGCTGCCGCAGAAAAACAAAGCGAGTGAAGCCTGCCTGCCGGCAGGCAGGTTGCAGAAAGTTGAGGCGCGTGCTACTCTCTTGGGGTTATTGCTATGGAACAAAACCAGTCAGTTATCGATAAATTGTTTGCCGTGGGGGCGCATTTTGGCTACGCGCCCTCGCGCCGGCACCCCAGCGTAGCGCCCTATATTTTTGGCGCCAAGGGAGGCACCGAGCTGTTTGATTTGGAGCACACCTCGGCCTGCCTGGAGGAGGCACTCGCCTTTGTAAAAACACTCGCGGCCGGACGCAAAACAATTCTCTTTGTCGGCGGCAAGGCAGAGGCGCGCGGTGCCTTGGTGCGCGTGGCGCAGCGCCTAAATCAGCCCTACGTCGCCGGCCGTTGGATTGGCGGCACTTTGACCAACTTTTCTGAAATCAAAAAGCGTATCAACCGCTTGTTGGAGGCCACCGACCTGCGCGAGCGCGGCGAACTGGCAAAGTTTACCAAGCACGAACGCTTGTTGATTGACCGCGAGATTGTCGACCTTGATGCGATGTTTGGCGGTTTGCGCGGTATGGCCAAACTTCCCGACGCGCTTTTTGTGGTCGACTCCAAGCAGGAGGCCGCTGCTGTCGAGGAAGCTCGCCAGCTCAAAATCCCCGTAGTTGCACTCCTCAACAGCGACTGCAACAAGACACTCGTTACCTACCCGATACCGGCCAACGACTCCTCACTCCAAACAATCGCGTTTGTGTTGGGCGAGGTTGCACAAACATACGAAAACAATGTTGCGGTACCCGAGGTTCCGGCAGAAGTGCTGTAAACTTGTCTATTTCTATGGCGATTATTGCCTCGACAGTAAAAGAGCTTCGCGACCGCACTGGCATCTCGATTATGGAGTGCAAAAAAGCGCTCGAAGAGTCGGGCGGCGATATGGAAAAAGCGCTTGAGGCGCTCGCGCGCCGCGGCGTTGAGGTTGCACGTAAAAAGTCCGACCGCGCACTTGCCGCGGGCACGGTAGCGGCCTATGTGCACAACACGGGCCAAGTGGGTACGATGGTACTACTTTCCTGTGAGACCGATTTTGTGTCCAAAAACGCCGAGTTTGTGGCGCTCGCCCGCGACATCGCGATGCACGCGGCTGCAATGCAGCCCGAGAGCGAGGTAGCAGTACTTGAGCAACCATTTATCAAAGACACCAGCAAAACGGTTGGAGACCTGCTCGCTGCAGCCACACAAAAGTTTGGCGAGCGCATCGAAATCAGTAACATAAAATTCGTTTCTGTCCGTTAGGGGCCTGTAGTATACTTGTCGTATGGTAGTATTCTTTAGCGTTTTGTTGGCACTCTCAGTTGTGGGGATGGTCTCGCTCCTTGGTATCAAGCAGTGGGAGCTTAAAACCAACACTCTTATGTGGGTGGGCGTACGGCCAAAGGCGGGAAACTTTTTTCGTGGCTTGCTCTTTTGGATAGAGCGTGTGATGCCGGCGCTCGCCCGGGTATACGGCCGCCGCCTGTGGCGCGCGGCACACATCTCGGCGCACCGCACGACTGCCCGGGGTGTACTCTGGGCCGAGCAGTGGCTTGAGCGGGTGCTGCACACTCTGCGGCACACCACCGATGTAAAAGTAAAACGGGAGACCGGCGTTGCCTCGGCCTTTTTGCAAGAAGTCGCCGAACATAAAAAAAAGTTGATCCGGCACTCTAAAAAATTACCAAAGGAATAAATACTTGGTTGTTTTTTGATATATCTTTAATTCTGCTATAGCGTAACTAAAGATAGTATTGAAAAGATATTGAAAGACAGGTAGATTAAACCGTAGGCCAGCATAGCTCAGTTGGTAGAGCAACGCATTTGTAATGCGTCTGTCGGGGGTTCGAATCCTCCTGCTGGCTCCAAAAAAACTGTTACTGCCCGGGGCTTGTTTTTGGGGTTGAGGTTGCGAGGGCTTTGAGCTCGGGGATGAGTGCTTGCAGTTGGTCGAGAGTTTTAAAACCGTACACCGGTGGGCGATTGTTTATGACAAATGCTGGCAAGTTGCCCTTTAGTGCGCGCAAGGAGGCAAGCGTCTTGAGTGCCGAGAGGTCGAGGTGGTAGTCAAACGAGTACACGCGCAGGCCTGGGTACTGGCTGCGCATATAGGTCAACACATCGCCGGCTCGTGCGCAGTCGGCACAGTCGCCCGCGTTGGAGTAAAAGTACAGTACAAACACCGGCTTGAGATGACACTTTTGCGCAATCTGCTGCATCAGGAGATAGTCTTTTATCTCCAACAGCGAGTACTGTTTCTTGAGGTAGACCACCTCGGGGTTATCGCTACCCAGGTTGTCTTCCGAAACCGACAAGCGGCTTGCAAGCGAGCCAAGCTCGCTTTGTAGGACCGGCCCGCCAGCTGGCGGGTTGCTGATAACCCCGCAGTCGAGGTTACCCAAGAGCTCAAATTGCGTCTCGCTCGAAAGGATATCGATCGATATATTTTCCTCCGTTGCGCGGATGTCTGCGATGCGTTGGCTGTCTATGCGCGAGGCGATATAAAACGCGGTGCCAAAAATCGCTCCGGTGATTACAAACGCAAGTATGTATTTTTGCCAAGTCATCGTTGTTATCGCCAGCGGCTTTCCTTTGAGCGCACGGCACCCCACAAGGCACGGGCCAACCACACGGGTGCCACAAACCCAAACAGGGCAAAGTACGAAACAAACGACATGGCCGAGAGACGCGTTTGCGCTATCCGCTGGCCCAACACTATCCCCACCAGTGCAAGCAACAAGGTCGCCACCACCAAAAAAGTGAGCATACTAGTGTTGAGGTAAAACCACTCGAGATGCCAGCTCCCGGGGAAGTGGAGCGGGATGCGCGTTGCCCGCATATCGAGCACGCGGCCAACGACAGAATAGATAAGACGAAAGAACACGTAAAGCGCAGTGTAGAGGCCTGCAAAAAATGCTGTAAGTCCAAACGGGAGCACCAACATACCAAAGTTGCCAAACCGCGGGTTGAGGTACATATACGAGTAGTCGCGGGAATTTTGCAAAAAACCTTGCGACCAGCGGGTACGCTGTTTGATAAGCGCGCGCAAGGTTGAGGGTACGGTAGTGTACACAAACGCCGTGTGCGCGTTGACGATTTTGAGGCCGCGGGAGTGCATACGAAATGCGATTTCCATATCCTCGGTGTTATGCGCGTGTTTAAAGAGACCGATTGTTGCAAACACATTGCGCCGGTACATCGAAAAAGGCCCCGGCAACACATTGAGCGCCGCGAGGTTATCAAACATTTTTTTATAAAAAATACCAAACGTATACTCGACCGACTGCATCAACTCGAGCAGTTTTTTTGGGTGGTATACCTTCATCGCCGGGGTGATAGCCATAATCGAGGTGTCGCTCTCAAACTTTTTGACCATCTCGAGCAAACCGTCTTGCGCTACAAACGAGTCGGCGTCGAGACACCCGATGAGCTCGCCCCTCGAGTGCTCGATTCCCATATTAAGCGCGGTCCACTTGCCGCCGTTTTCTTTGTGGAGAAGCGTAAAACACTCGCGCTCGGGTGCGGGCAGGCCTGCCAGATACTCTTGCACCACCGCGTGCGTGCGGTCGGTCGAGCCGTCGTTGATAATTACGATCTCTAATTTGTCTTTGGGGTAATCCAGGGCAAGGAGTGAGGAGAGCGTATGGACGATTGTGCCCTCTTCGTTCCAACAAGGTACTAGCATCGAGACGCAGGGGTACTGGGCTGGGGGCTGGCTCGTCTTTTGGGCGGGGCGCTTTTCGAGAAAGGACATAAGTAAAAAAACCTCAAAATAGAGGCCGATAAATAAGGAAAAATAGACACCTATCTCCCCGAGCGCCATAGACAGCAGTGTAGCATTTTAAGCATTTTTCGGCCATACTGTTTTTATGGGACATATCCACCCTATTTCCTCGCTGATACGCAAAACAAACCAGGTGTTTTTTGAGATGGGGTTTACCTATGTCGAGGGCCCGCTGGTCGAAAGTGAGCACTACAACTTCGATGTTATTAACGTGCCCAAAGACCACCCCGCACGCGATATGCAGGACACTTTTTTTATACAAGGCGAGCCCGGTATGGTGTTGCGCACGCAGATGTCGGGTATACAGGTGCGTTATATGGAAGAGCAAAAACAAAAGGGTATCTTGCCTCCGTACCGGATAGTTTACCCGGGCAAAGTCTTCCGGAACGAAGCAACCGATATGACGCACGAAGCGGAGTTTTTCCAGATCGAGTGGATGGTGATAGAAGACGGTGTAACACTCGGGCACTTGCGCGCCACTATCGAGCGGTTTTTGAGCGCGATGTTCGAGGGCCCCGTTGAGGTGCGTTTTCGCCCCAGCTTTTTCCCGTTTACCGAGCCCTCTCTGGAGGTGGATATGCGCTTGAGCGGCGCAAGTGCGCCGGAGAAGTTGCAGGGCAAGTGGGTCGAGATAATGGGGGCGGGTATGGTCCATCCGCACGTCATCAAAAACGCCGGCCTCGACCCGGCCGTGTACCATGGTTTTGCCTTTGCGGTGGGGCTCGACCGTATCGCCTTGCTCAAGTGGGGGATAGACGACATCCGCCTGATGCACTCGGCCGACCTGCGTTTTGTAAACCAATTTTAACGCTCTGTCTATGTTAGTCTCAAAAAAATGGCTCCAAAAATTTTTTGATGTGTCGCTCCCTGGCACGCAAGAACTTGCCCAGGGGCTTATGTTCCACGCGTTTGAGGTGGAGGGAATTGAAAAAGTCGGTAATGATGAAGTGTTAGATTTAAAGGTGCTCCAGCGCGGGCACGATTGCTTGAGCCACCGCGGAGTTGCCAAGGAGCTCTCGGCGATTTTACAGTTGCCTCTTAACGTTGACCCTCTCAAGAAGAAGCCTGACCTTAGCAAAATCACGCAGGAAGTTGCAGTGACCCTGGAAGACCCCTCGCTCTGCCCGCGTTACATCGCCGCGTATATCAAAGGGGTGCAGGTTGGGCCCTCGCCGCAATGGCTTAAACAGGCACTTGAAGTCTTGGGCCAACGTTCGATAAATAACGTGGTCGATGCAACCAACTTCGTACTGTTTAACATCGGGCAGCCACTCCACGCGTTTGACGCGGACAAACTCGTGCACGATGGCAGATATTCTATAATTGTGCGTCGTGCCAAGGCGGGCGAGTGGTTGCGCACACTCGACGGTCGGGACTATGTGCTGGAAGACTCGATGTTGGTTATCGCCGACCAAAACGCAGACCTGCCTATCGGTATTGCCGGTGTAAAGGGCGGGATGCCGGCGGCGATAGGCGACGAGACAAAAAATATCATCATCGAGTCGGCGAACTTTAATGCCGTTTCGGTCCGTAAGACGGCACAGGCGCTTAAACTGCGCACCGATGCGAGTACACGCTTTGAACAGGGCATCTCGCCCGAGCTTGCCGCCCGGGGTATGCAGCAGGCAGTTGAGCTTATTGCGGCAATCGCACAAGGGGAGTTGGTCGGCTATGCCGACGTGTATCCCGCCCCGCAAGAGTCGCGCTCCATTGCTGTCTCGGTTGCGCAGGTGCAACAGCTACTCGGCATTACGTTTGGAGAAAAAGAAGTGGTTGATACGTTTACCCGGCTTGGGTTTGTATACCACTGTCAAGGTGACACCTTGACAGTGGATGTCCCGTTTGAGCGGCTCGACTTGCAAATACCGGAGGATTTGGTCGAAGAAGTGGGGCGTATTGTCGGCTACGAGCATATCCCTGCAACAGCGCTCCCGCCTCCGCAGGTGAAACCTGCGGTAAACGCTAATTTTTATACAGCCGAGCATGCGCGCGAGGAGCTGGTTGCGCAAGGATACTCGGAGGTCTTCACCAGCGTTTTTTCCGACGCGGGGGAGCGGGTCGTCTTAAACAAAGTAGACGGTGTGCGGCCTTATTTGCGCGGCAGCCTGTTGCCTGGGTTGCAAGAAGCGCTTAAGAAAAATATCACCAACAAAGAGTTGTTGGGCCTGCAAGAAATAAAACTGTTTGAAATAGGAACGGCGTGGAAGGGCGGGAAAGAAGTGGTGATGCTCGGCACTATTTCGGAAAAAGAAAAGGGGAATGAAAAGCCGCTTGAGCCGATAGACGCAGAACAGTACGGAGATCTCCCGCTCTCAACCGCGATACGCTACCAGCCGTTTTCCAAATACCCCTACATTGTGCGCGATATTGCCTTGTGGGTACCGGCGGAAACAAATGCAATGGCTGTCGCGCAAAAAATCCACGACCTGGCTGGCGACTTAGTACGAGAAACTCCGTACAAGTTTGATGAGTTTAAAAAAGGCGAAAAAACATCGCTCGCGTTCCGCCTTGTCTTCCAATCCTTTGACCGCACACTCACCGAGGCGGAGGTAAACATAATAATGGAAAAAGTTGCCGCCACACTTACAGCCCAAGGGTTTGAAATACGTTGATTTTAGGGCATATTTTGTCCCCTTTTGGGCTTTTAATATAGGCCTATTTCTGCTATACTGTAAGGGTCTCAAAAGGGCGTTTTTCTTTGTCCGACAAAGCTTTAGCGAAGTCGGGTGTTGTAAAAAAAGATAGATTATGGCCGAAAGTAAATCAAAAAAACCATCATATTCCGCGCAGGATATCACGGTACTCGAGGGGCTTGAGGCGGTACGCCGCCGGCCCGGTATGTACATCGGCACCACCGGCCCCGATGGCTTGCACCACCTGGTGTGGGAAGTGTTCGACAACTCCCGCGACGAGGCGATGGGCGGCTTTGCCGACGATGTTGAGGTTGTGCTGTTGCCGCACGGTGTTGTCCGGGTTGCCGACAACGGCCGCGGCATCCCGGTTGACGTGCACAAACAAACCAAAGTCTCGGCACTCGAGACGGTGATGACCACGCTCCACGCCGGAGGCAAATTTGGCGGCGAGGGTTACAAAGTTTCGGGCGGCTTGCACGGTGTCGGTGTCTCGGTGGTCAATGCGCTCTCGACCTTTTTACGCGCAGAGGTACACCGCGACGGGGGCGCCTTTGTGCAAGAGTACGCGCTGGGCAAAAAAAAGGCGGCGGTCAAAAAAATTGGCTCCTCAAAGTTGCACGGCACCGTCATCTCTTTTGCGGCAGACGCTGGGATTTTTACCGGCGGCATCGAGTATGACTTCCAAAAAATAGTTTCGCACCTGCGCGAGCAGGCCTACCTGGTAAAAGCGATGCGCATCACTATTGTTGACGCCCGGGGGAGTAAAGCGGAGGTTCCGAAGCCGGGCGCGGGGTTGTATATCCGCGAGTACCTCTCGGGCTCGCCATCCCAAACATTTTACTTTGAGGGCGGCTTGCGCTCGTTGGTGTCTTTTTACAATCGCTACCAAAAGCCGGTGCACAAAAATATTTTCTATATTGAAAAGGAGCAGGATAATGTCACCGTAGAAATAGCACTACAGTACGTCGACGATATGTCCTCGCGCGTGTTCCCGTTTGCAAACAATATTTATAACCAAGAGGGCGGCACGCACATCACCGGCTTCCGCACGGCGCTCACGCGCACGCTCAACGCCTATGGGCGCAAGAGCGGTATCTTGCGCGACAGCGAGGAAAATTTGACCGGCGAGGACGTGCTTGAGGGCCTCACCGCGGTGGTCTCGGTTAAGTTGCGCGAGATACAGTTCGAGGGCCAGACCAAGGGCAAGTTGGGGAGCGTCGAGGCGCAGGGCGCCACGGCCTCGGTATTTGCGGAGGCGTTTGGTGAGTTTTTGGAAGAGAACCCGGACGACGCGCGCTCTATTATCAACAAGTCGGTTTTGGCGCTCAAAGCACGCAAGGCGGCCAAGGCCGCCAAAGACAGCGTGATGCGCAAGGGTGCCTTGGAGGGGATGACCTTACCTGGCAAGCTTGCCGACTGCCAAAGCAAAGACCCGGCCGAGAGCGAGCTGTTTGTGGTGGAGGGCGACTCGGCCGGCGGCTCGGGCAAACAGGGCCGCGACCGCCGCACCCAGGCGATATTGCCCTTGCGCGGCAAAATTTTAAATGTCGAGCGCGCACGGCTCGACAAGATGCTCGCGAGCGAGCAGATTAAAAACTTGGTGGTGGCGCTTGGCACCGCGATAGGTGACGTATTTGATTTGTCAAAGTTGCGCTACCACAAAATAATTATCGCGACCGACGCCGACGTCGACGGCGCGCACATTCGCACCCTTTTGCTGACGCTTTTGTACCGCCACTTTAAACCAATCATCGAGGGCGGGTTTGTTTACATCGCCCAGCCGCCGCTGTACAAACTGCAAAAAGGAAAAGAGATTTTTTATGCCTACACCGACCAGGAAAAAAACAGCATACTCGGCGTCGATGCCGAGGTAGAGCAAGAAGGTGGAGACGAAGGGGAACTTTTATCTGACGAGCGGAATGCGAGCGAAGCGGCAATGAGCGAGGAAGAGGGAAGTTCCCCGAAGTCGTCGGTAATTAAAAAGTCCAAATTCCGTCTCCAGCGCTACAAAGGCCTTGGTGAGATGAACCCGGAAGAGCTTTGGGAGACCACGATGGACCCGGCGCGCCGCGTGCTCAAGCAGGTATCGATTGACGACGCGGCAGATGCCGACCGCGTGTTTGACATTTTGATGGGGGAGGATGTCTCCTCGCGTAAGTCGTTTATCCAGAGCAACGCCAAGCAGGCTACTCTCGACATCTAACCCACGAGGTTTAACTTTAACCTTGTGGGTTCTGCGGATTAGATTTCTCTAAAGGCGGGGACCAGGTTGACGCTTGCAGTTTCCGACTGGCTGGTGCTGCTGTTGGTGCAGGTGAGTGTGTAGGTCATTGCCTTTGTTACAGTAACAGGTGTTTGGGTGCCGCTCGAGGAGGTGCTTGGACTCGGTACGCTTATATTGTTATTATCCGCATCTTTGACTGTGCAAGAAGTCATATTGGTTGAGGTCCATAGCAAGTAAGCACGGTCGCCTTTTGCAACGCGCGAAGGCAGCGCCTGGAAGTTGCTGATAGCAATCACGGGTGAGCTCACCACAATAGTTGCAACACCATTTGTCGAGCCTCCGGCACCCGTGCAGGTGATTGTATAGATAGTTGTATCCGGTACGTTTGCAGTGACACCGACTGCGTTGTTTGTCGCGCCGCCGGTCGAAATTGGAGTATCCGCTCTTGCCGGTTGGCTGGTGATGTTGCCACAGCTGGTTGCGTTGGTCGAGCTCCAGGTCAAAGTAACAGGGCCGCCCGGGCTGGTGAGCGCGTAGTTGCTGCTTGCGAGCGTTGCGGTTGGTGCTGTGGGTGGTACTACTATGCATCCGCCTGCAGTGCCTGTTACTCCGTAGCCCGGGTCGCTCATATGTATCCACCCCATAATGCTGCCGCCCCACGCCCAGCCCGACCACACGCACGTAGTGGTGTTTTGGGTGACACTGTATGTGCCGCCGTTTGAGAGGTGTATCCACCCGTCCCAACCGCCCGAGCCTGCCTGTGCCCCTGCGAGCGCTCGCGCCCAGCCGCTTACCGCGCCAGTCGAGAGATTAACGGCGGCTATTGCCCCCGAGCCGCTGCCGATGTCACTTGCCGGGGGGTTGCCGGTTTCGGAACGGTTAAAACTAATCCAACCTATATTTTCCGACCACGCACTGCCGCTCAAATTGCCGGTGGTGGTCTCTTCTACCACACCGTAGTTGGTACCTTTAAAGTGTATCCAACCCACGCCGCGGTCGCTCGGGTTGCCTGTTGGGGCGTCAGACCACGCATAGCCGGTCAAATCCATAGAGCCGGCTGCACTTGCGGTGTCTGTGCGGCTAACCGCAAGAGCGGACAAAAAAAGTATCGCGAGCACACCCCAACCGGCGTACACCGTATAGAGCCGCCACTTTGCTTGAGCGTGGGACATACTTAAACTATAACAAAACCCCCCGCCGTGCGGGACACGGCGGGGGGTTTTGTGTGGACAAGGCTTAGAGCGAGACGCTCGCCGTATTGTCTGCCTCGCTCGCTTCCTGGACTATGTTTTGTGAGTCAACCATAACGTTGACCGTGCCTTTTTGCTGCCCCGGGTAGGAAACTTGGTTTGCATAGTAATTGTACGTGCTGCTGTACCAGTTGTTGCCGGTGCCACCACAGCTGTAGGAAGGAATGTTAGAAATATTGTACACGCCATCGTACGTATAGCTTGGTGCGTATCCGCAGTTGCTGGCAGATGGCGCGGGGCTGTAAGCCGGCATCGTAAACTGGAGTGTGTACACTATTTTGTCGCCCGGGTAGAGTGCCTGTTGGGGTGGCGAGGTGTACGTGTAGAGTGGGTTAAGCGGGAGGAGTGCGCTAAATATCCAACCACTCCGGGCTATGTTTGTCCCGGTGTTTGCAACGGTGAACTGCATCACCCAGCGGCCACCCGAAGGCGCCGCCGACTGTATGTACACCGAGAGGTTGGGCAGGCCATACGGCGCTGTAGCTCGCTTTGCTGCGACATAGTAGGTGCTGGTCGGGGTGGTTGTGTTTGGTTTTGTAACCACCGCCGGCGCACTTGAGATGGTGGCAGTAGCCCCCGCGGCTGGCAACACGCTCGCGTGCGCAGTGCCGCTTGCGGCAATAGTACCGTCTTTTAATTTGTTAGCCACAACAGTAAAGGTTGCCGAAATTTTTTCTTTACCTGCGAGTACTGCAACCAACGCTATATTTTTTGTGGCGTTGGTAAAGTTAAACGGCGTGTTGCAAGGAACCTTGGCCGAGTTACCGGATGGTGTTGGCGCATAGAGCGAGAGGTTTGTATCGCACGAATAGGAGATAGTGTAGCCGTAATCCGCACCCGTGCTTTGACTATTCCACGACAAGGTAAACGGCTGGCCCGAGGTGACGAGCGTTGGCAGCGCAACTACCAACTCGGCTTGTGCAACTGGCGCGGTTTGAGAGACAACAGCGGGAGAAGTGGCGGTAGGCGACGTTGGCTTGGCTGTGCGCGTAAAAAAGCCCGGTGTCGCGAGCGCAATTTGTATAATGCCCCATACCCCAAGGAGAAGCAGGGCGACAAGGCCAAGGACCGAGACCACGCGCAGAACCAAGTCTTTAAAAGATGTCCCTGTTTGCATAAACAGCAGGATAGCATAGACAAATTTTTATGTCAAGGTTCGTTGCTTGACAAAAAATTAAAATGAGTGTACCGTTTACTTGACTCCTTTGGAGCGTTTTCGAAGGGCATTTTTATGGAAAAGAGTCGGCAAGGCATTGTCCCACAAATAGCAGCGCGCCGTGGCGCGTTTGCGGCTATGTTTGCCGGCATTTTTTTGGTTACCTTCGGCTTCCTTTCTCTGGTTGGTGCAACGCCAGACTCTACCGGGGCAGACTCTACCAGTTTAGCCCACGCCGCAACCTCTGATGTTGCGGCGCAAGCACAAATCGCAAACCCCGAGGAGCCCGTGCGCATTGTTGCAAAAGAAATTGGTTTGGATGTAGGGGTAAACAACCCGACCTCAATTGATGTCGGTGTGCTCGACCGCGCGGCCCTCCTGGGCGCGGTGCGCTATCCAACTTCGACTATGCTTGGACAAGACGGCACGATAGTGCTGTTTGGGCACAGCAGTTACTTGCCGGTGGTGCACAACCAGGCATACAAAACCTTCGACGATATCCAAAATCTGAAGAAAGGTTCTGTAATCAGTGTTTACTCGGCCACTGTGGAGTATCGCTACAGTGTCGTCGGGGTCGAGGTTGCAGATGCTACCCGAGATGTGGTAGAACTGGAGCCCAACGGCAGGCACCTTACGCTCATCACCTGTAACTCGTTTGCGACCAAAAGCAACCGCTTTGTGGTGACGGCAGACTTTGTGGGGGCATATCCGCTCACCTCTCACTAGAGGCGCTCGGATACGTCTTCGTAAAGAAGCGGAAGTACATTGCAATTTCACAAAGTCTCGGCCCTGGGCCGAGCAAACCGAGAGGAACTCGAGATGTTAAAAAAGGGGTTTTTTCTGCTGCCAGCACTTTGCGTGTTGGCAACGTGCGCGGTGTGGGCCGAAAGCCGCGCCCAGACACCGCTCGCGCCGGGCTACTATGGTCCGCCGCAGAATTATGGGGGCCAACCGGAAATAGCACTCGGAAATAGAGGCCGAAGGATTGAGCATCCGCCCGGCACACCCAATCAATACCGCTGTGTTATGGAAAGGGGAAGAACTCGTCCGGTTAACCCGGGCGAGGTTGGCACCGGCTGGTGCGACTAAGCCTTTCGACGTTCGGCGAGACGGTGGAAATTCCACCGTCTCCCGGATAATTTTTCGCGAGTGCTTGAGTTGCAAATCTATATAGGTTTGTAAATTGGCTCTCACGAAGAGCAAAACCGTAGTATGGAGAAAAATCCAATGCGTTCGTTCTTTGCAGTTCTTACCGTCTGTATGGTACTCGGTTTCTCCGCGTGGGCGACAGAGCCAGTTTGTGACTCGAAATGCCAAGCGTACAAACACGCACATTCTGGCGGGCCAGTGCACGCCAACTGCAAGCCGCTCCCTGTCTACTTCAAACAGGCACGGGTCGGCAGCATCGTCATCCGATTCTACGACGCGGCGGGCAAGGAGCTTGATAAAGGCAACAAACTCCACAGTATCAAGAATGCTGGTATGGAGGGGCATATTTCTCCCTGCGAGCATTGGTTCCGAAAAGCCGCTTATGCGGAATTGTGCAACAGCTTTGAAGGGAGGGTGCTCACAAGGGAACATCTTGAGACCATATTGCAATTTGGTCGCACGCCGCCGGAGAAGTTCGTACATCTGGACAAACCTCGAACGCAAGCTAGGGCACCGCGGAGCTAATCTCCGCGGCAGCCCGAATTTTTTACAAAGTTTCTATACTTGACATTATAAAGATTAGAAGTTATAATCGGCGACGTCGTTATGAAAAACACTATGATACATAAGGGCATCTTCGGGACTGCGGCAGGCCTCCTTTTCTTGATATTTTTTGTCGCTGCAGTTGCGGTGGTGCCTTTGGCTGTTCATGCACAAGACTTTGGCGATGACTTCGGCGGAGATGTTATTTCTTCTTGTTGTAACAACTATTACCCCGACACTTATTCGAGCTATACTCCCGATACATACAGCAACTATTATCCAGATACTTATTCCAATTATTATCCTGACACTTATAGTAATAGTAACTATTATCCGGATACATATTCGAACTACTCCACGCCGAACTATTACTCGGGCGGTTCGAATTATTCGACACCCAACTACTACTCTGGCGGTTCGAGCTACGGCGGCTCCTCGAGTTATTACTCCACGCCAAGTTATTACAACAATACGCAAACAACCACTTCCTGCCCCAGCGGCTACACGCGCAACGGAAACACTTGTGTACCGCCGACCCAGTGTCCGGCCAACTACACTTTACAAAATGGCACCTGCGTACCTCCACAAGGCCAGTGTCCGAGCAACTACACAATGCAAAATGGTACCTGCGTACCGCCCCAGGCTTCTTGCCCAAGCGGCTACACACTCCAAAACAATCAGTGCATCCCTCCGCAGGGTTCCTGCCCCAGCGGCTATACCCTGCAAGGCAGCACCTGTGTGCCAGCGACTGCTCAATGCCCAAGCGGCTACACCCTGCAAGGGAGCACCTGCGTGCCGCCAAATGCACAATGCCCGAGTGGATACACACTCCAAGGTAGTACCTGTACTCCAACTGTAGGCCAGTGTCCGTCTGGATATACGCTGCAAGGGAGCACCTGCGTACCTTCTCAAGCGCAATGCCCCAGCGGCTATACCCTGCAAGGCAGCACCTGTGTGCCAGCGACTGCTCAATGCCCCAGCGGCTACACTCTGCAAGGCAGCCAATGCGTTCCCTCGGTTGCGCAGTGCCCAGCCGGTTACAATCTACAAAATGGCACATGCGTGCCGCCAAACGCGCAGTGCGCATCTGGATACACACTCCAAGGTAGTACCTGCGTGCCCGCACAAGGCCAGTGTCCAAGCGGCTACACCTTGCAAGGCAGCCAATGCGTTCCCTCGGTCGCACAATGCCCGAGTGGCTACACCCTGCAAGGGAGCACCTGTGTGCCACCCCAAGCACAATGTATAAACGGCTACACCCTACAAAACGGTACCTGCATCCCACCCCAGGCCTCTTGCCCCAGCGGCTACACCTTGCAAGGCAGTACCTGCCTGCCGGCGACTGCTCAATGTCCGTCGGGTTATACGCTCCAAAACAATCAGTGTGTCCCTCCGCAAGCACAGTGCCCGAGCAACTACACTATGCAAAACGGCACCTGCATCCCGCCCCAGGCACAATGTCCGTCGGGTTATACGCTCCAAAACAATCAGTGCATCCCTCCGCAGGGTTCCTGCCCCAGCGGCTATACCCTGCAAGGCAACACGTGTACTCCCGCGGTAGCTTCGTGTGCAAACGGATATAGCCTCCAAAACGGCACCTGCATTCCGCCGCAAGGTTCGTGCCCCTCTGGTTATAATTTGCAAAATAACCAATGTATTCCTCCGCAGGGCCAGTGTCCAAGCGGGTACACCTTGCAAAATAATCAGTGTATCCCGGTTGTAGGTATCGGGCAGTGCCCGAGTGGCTACACTTTGCAGGGCAACACGTGCGTGCCGCCTATAAATAATTACACCCCACCGACGTACTACACACCAACGTACTACACGGCGAGTGTCGGTAGTGTCAGCTATGTTCAGCCCCTGCCAGTTGTGCAGCGTACGGTTATAAACAACCCCAACCCATATATAACACTCTCGGCGGTGCCGTACACTGGCCTCGACCTCGGCTTTTTTGGCCAGGTGGTGTACTGGACGTTCCTGATGCTGTGGTGCTTGTTTGCTGCCTACTTGCTGGCGGTCAAGCGTGTACAAAACCATGTCGCCTCCTGGATTAAACATATACTGTTTGGTACGCCAATGCCGGTGTATACGGCACCGGAGCCCACCATAGTTTCAGCAACTGTCGCGGCGTACACGCCCGCCCCGATAAAAAAGTACGGCGATATTGTTGACGACTTTATATTCTCGCAAGTCAACCGCCTGCCTACCGGACAGGCAGGCGCCCGCGCGTAAGGCTCCGCAAAAAACTGCTTCACAAAAGTCCTCGGGTAGCCCCCGGACCATTTGTTCAGCAGTTTTTTGCTATGCTCTATTTCCTATTTCTGTTTTTAGTTTTGAAATAATTTCCCCAATAGGCAGAACTCCTATTTTTTCTGTACGGCTCTCGAGTGTTACGGTGCGGTCTGCAACTTCTTGGTCGCCGACCACCAGCAGGTAAGGGATTTTTTGCATCTTTGCCTCGCGTATTTTTTTGCCCAACGTTTCATTGCTGTGTTCGAGTTCGGCGCGGATACCGGCTTGTTTGAGTTGAAGAAGGACGCCTTCTGCATACTCGGCGTGTTTTTCGGATACCGACAACACCCGCGCCTGCACGGGTGCGAGCCAGGTGGGGAAGGCGCCACCGTAGTGCTCAATTAGCCACGCCACGCCGCGCTCAAAGGAACCAGCAATGGCGCTGTGTATCATCACAATGCGCTCGCGCTCGCCCTGCTCGTTGATACAGGTCAAGTCAAAACGCTCTGGTAAGTTCATATCAAGCTGAATAGTAGCAACCTGCCATTCCTTGTCAGTTGCCGCGGTGGCCATAAAGTCGACTTTCGGCCCGTAGAGCGCCGCTTCGCCGGGTCCTTCAAAATAGTCTGCACCGCGCTCACGGGCTATGTCCCGCAGCTCGGCTTCAGCGCGGTCCCACAACTCTGATGTGCCCAAATATTTTTGCGGCTCCGTCGGGTCGCGGAAGGAGAGCCGCACCCGCAATGTAACCCCGAATGTTTTGTAAAACGTGTCAACGATGTCCCAGATCTTCAAAAACTCTTCTTTGATTTGTGCGGTGCGGCAAAACACGTGGCTGTCATCTTGGGTAATCGAGAGCACGCGTGTGAGCCCGCCCAACTCGCCGCTCTGTTCGTCGCGATAGACCATTGTGGTTTCGGCATAACGTTGCGGCATCTCGCGGTAGCTGTGCGGCTTGCGTGCAAAGAGCTGGGTATGGTGGGGGCAGTTCATCGGCTTGAGCGCATACTCCCGGCCCTCGCGGCTATGGATGCGGAATAATTCGTCGGCAAACTTGTCCCAATGTCCGGATTTTTCGTACAAATCTTTTTTGGTGATGTGGGGGATTGTCACCCGCTCGTAGCCATACTTGCTCCGTAGCTCCCACACGTAGTTGTCGAGCTCTTGCCGCAGCAGGGTGCCTTTGGGCGTCCACAGCGGCAACCCGCTTCCCACCAAGTCGGAAAAGGTAAAGAGGTCCAATTCCTGCCCAATTTTCCTGTGGTCATTCTCTCCTAGCGTATCCATATTTTGGAATCATAGCACTTTCATCTGCTCGGCGACAATCGAGAGCTCGCCGTTGCGGTTGGAGAGGCGGCCTTTGAGCGCGATGCACGTTTCGGGTTTTAAGATGTCGCGATGCTCGGTGTAGTTTTTGGGGAAGACCACTGCCTCAATCGAGCCGCTTTGGTCGGAGAGTTTGATAAACGCCATCTGGTCGCCACCTCGGGTCAAAATAACCCGTATGTCTTCTATCATCCCGGCGGCAACCGTGGTGACGCCGGGCATCGTGCGCACTTTGAGCTGGTCGATAGTCATCGGCCGGCGGTCGAGTTTGTCCTTAAACTGGTCCAAGGGGTTGCCCGAGACATAGAGGCCAAGCAACTCTTTTTCCCACGCCAGGCGCTGGCCCATAGTGGCAGGGGCGGCGGGTTCCAGAAGTATATCGGCCGCACTCCCACCGAGGCCCGCAAACAGCGAGTCGTGTTGTTGCTCGCGCGTGGCGTCGCGGTGATATTGCAGAAGTCGCTCGATGTTGTAGAGCATCACTCCTCGCTCTCCAAGTTGGTCGAGTGCGCCGCATTGCACGAGCGATTCGAGCCCTTTTTTATTGAGTCCTTGGTCGGTGACCCGTGTCAAAAAGTCTGTGAGCGATACAAAGGGGCCGCCCACCTTGCGTTCGGTAATAATCGAGTCGGCAACACCGCGCCCAAAGTTTTTTATTGAGTACAGCCCGAAGCGGATAGAGTCTTGTTGCGACAAAATCTCTGTGGCAATGGTTTGCAAAGGCGGAACGTGGTAGACAAAAGTCTGGCCTGCCGGGGGCAGGAGACCCGAGGACTTTTGGGAAGCACGTTCTGCCGGAGTACCGAGTATCACCGTAAAATCCCCGAAGCTTTCGTTAATATCCGGCGGCAAGACTGGCACTTCCATACGCTTACACTCGGCAACCATTGTCGCGATAGTGTCGACGGTGCCCGACTCGGCGGTTAACACTGCGGCCATATACTCAACCGGATAATTGGCCTTCATATATGCGGTTTGGTAGGCTACCTTGCCGTAGCTCGCGGCGTGTGCTTTGTTAAATCCGTACGCGGCAAACGGTTCAATCAACTTCCACAACTTCTCAGCAAGCGCCCGGTGTAGTTTGCCGTACTCGATAAACCCTTTGACGAGTTTTTCTTTTTCTTTCTGCATCACCTCGGGGATTTTTTTGCCCATCGCTTTGCGCAGCGTGTCGGCTTGCAGCCACGAGTAGCCGCCCAGTTTGATGGCAGTCAGCAGTACGTCGTCTTGGTACACCAGCAAACCGTGCGAGGTATCCAGATATTCTTGCATTCGCGGGTCGAGGTAGTGCACCAGGTGAGGGTTATGTTTACGCTCGATGTACTGCGGGATCGTTTCCATAGGGCCGGGGCGGAAGAGCGCCACCATTGCGTTGATATCGTGTATCGTGGTGGGGCGCAGTTCTTTGAGGTAGCGGGTCATCCCCGTGCCGTTTAACTGAAATGTGCCTTCCGTTTCGCCACGGGCGAGCATCCCGAACGTTTTTTTGTCATCAACCGGTACTTGCTCGATGTCAATTTGTATACCGCGTATTTTTTCTACCAACTGCACGGCGTGCGCCAAAATAGCAAGGTTACGGATACCAAGGAAATCAAACTTCAAAAGCCCCGCGTCTTCTATCGAGTGCATATCATACTGCGTGATGATTTTACCGCCCTTAGGGTCGAGCTGCAGTGGCGCATACTCGACCAAGGGCCGCGGCGATATCACCACGCCTGCGGCATGTACCGAGATGTGTCGCGCACAGCCTTCCAACACCTTGCCGAGATCGATTATTTCCTTTACGTCGTCCTCGGTATCATATATTTTTTTGAGTTCCGCATTGTCCGCAAGCGCGCGCTCCAGTGTCATCGGGAAACCCTGGCTCCCAAACGGGATTTCTTTGGCGATGCGGTCGCCCAGGCCGTATGGGTACCCTAGCGCGCGCGCAACATCGCGCACGACACCGCGCGCGAGCATAGTGCCAAAAGTCCCGATTTGCGCGACGTTGCGGGCGCCATACTTTTTGCGCGCATACTCGATTACTTCGTCGCGGCGGTTGTCGGCGTAGTCCATATCGATGTCGGGCGCACTCGGGCGCTCGGGGTTGAGGAATCGCTCAAATGGAAGTTTGTATTCCAGCGGGTCCACGTTGGTGATGCCAATCGCGTACGTCACCAGGGAACCGGCAACCGAGCCGCGGATAGTGGTCAAGATGCCGCTTTGCCGGGCAAAGGCAAGCAGGTCTGCCACCACCAAAAAGTACGGCGAGTAGCCTTTGTCGCAAATGATTTTGTACTCATACTCGATGCGCTCGCGCACAACCGGCGACTCGCTCTGTCCGCGGCGCTTGAGCCCGGTCTCAATCAGCACGCGCAATTCTGTATCGTATGTAGAATGTTGCGGGATAGGGAAGTCGGGGAACACCCACGAGCCGAGTGCCAACGCAAGATTGCAGCGCGCGGCAATCTCCAGTGTTTTTGCCAACTGCGCCGGAGTAAACCGCGCTTCCATCTCGGCTAGGGTGGGAAAATGGAAATCTTCTTCCTCCAAGTAGGTATCATTTTCCTGTGTTGGTGCGCGGTTCTCTATAGCACGGAGCACTTGCCAGGCGCGGCGCTCTTCTGGTTTAAGATAAAAGATTTCCGGCAGTGCCACTTCCGGGTCTTTAGGGTCGAGCGAGAGCACTCCCTCGTGGTGTTGCGCGAGCATTTCGGGGGTGACGGTGGGGTTGTCGGGGGTTTCCAGGTTCGACTCGGTCACAATCGCAAGTAAGTTTTGGTATCCCGTATAATTTTCGGCATACAACAAAAGACGTTTGCCTGTCCTGAGCGAAGTCGAAGGGCTGTTTTCTATTTGCACATCCACGCCGACAATCGGTTTAATGCCCGCTTCCTTACATTCTTTTACAAATTCGATTGCGCCGTACAAGTTGCCGCGGTCGGTGAGTGCCAGCGCAGTACCCCCTTGCGCTTTTGCCGCCGCAACCAAGGCAGGTATTTTTGGCAGTGCCTGCAGGAGCGAGTAGTGCGAGTGTGTGTATAGGGGTACAAAGGAGGCGCGCATATACTGAGAGTATGTCGCAATTTGTTGTTGGTGTCGACGAGGCGGGGCGGGGGCCCTTGGCCGGGCCGGTGGCGGTTGGAGTCGTGATGACTCCGCAGAGTTTAAATATAAAAAAAGTATTCCCTGGCGTGGCCGACTCAAAAACGTTGAGCCCAAAAAAACGCGAAGAGATTTACAAGCTACTGCAGTCCGCCAGCCGGCGGAGCACGCGTGAATGCAAGTTACGCTATGTTGTAGTGTTTGCATCTGCCGCCACCATAGACAACATTGGAATCACTAAAGCGCTGCAGCGTTGCGTATGTAGTGGTGTGCGGAAATTGTCTCCCAAAGCAAAAAATGTACGGGTGTTGCTCGACGGCTCGCTCGCGGCCCCGCCCGAGTACACACAACAAACGATTATCCGTGGCGACGCCACGGAGGCGATTATTTCGCTCGCGTCTATCGCGGCAAAGGTCCGCCGCGACGCGCTGATGCGCCATCTGGCAAAAAAATATCCTGGATACGGCTTTGAGGTGCATAAAGGCTACGGCACTAAGAAGCACTACGCAGCGCTCAAAAAGTTGGGACCCTGCGTTATCCACCGCACAAGTTTTTGCAAAAAGTTGGGACGTAGGTAATACTGCCTACAGAGAGAAAAACAGTACCTTTTTATGTAACCACAGGAGGGGGAGCGTGGCTCTAACTAAAAAATTACAGGCACCATCTGCCGCTCCAGAAATGTGCGCGTGCGTTGGGTGTATGCGCAACGGAGGGTTCCAGGGAGGATACGTATTCTGTATTCCACTTGTTGACACCGATGAAAATGAGCAACCAAGATTACGAAATATAAGTCCTACCTGTTTCGACAAAGTGTTTCTATCATTCCCGCGCTAGTCCACACTAGCGCCTGCCTGCCAGTAGGCAGGCTTTTCTTTTTTGCCCACGTATAGTAGTATCCCCAGTATGGTAGTCCGTATGAGGCACACTCGGGCGCACACGGCAAACCGCCGTTCGCACCACGCGCTCCAAGCCCAGACACTCAACAAGTGTGAGTGTGGGGCAATGCGCGTGTCGCATCGCGCGTGCCCAAGCTGCGGCCGCTACCGTGGGAGGGTTGCTGTCGACATTGCCGCGCGTGTGGCGGCCAAGATGGCAAAGAAGGCAAAGAAAGATACGGCGCAAAAGTAATTACTCCGTTTCTTTTTGGGCGTTCGTGGGCGAGCGATGTTCTTTTTGAAATATGGCAAACAGACACCTTTCAAGGTCAGTGGTGCTCCAAACACTTTTTGAGTGGGACTTCCGCGCCTACCACGGCGATGCGGCGCAAGAGGCCTTGTTGCGCAATGTGCAGGAGTTTGCACCCGCCGCCGGTGACTTACCGTTTATGGGTGAGCTCTTGCGTGGCACGATTGGGCGTAAAAGCGATATCGACCTAGTGATAGAAAAAGCGGCACCCGAATGGCCCTTGGAGCGTATCGCGCTGGTCGACCGTAACGTGTTGCGGCTCGGGCTCTTTGAGCTGTTGTTTGCCGACCGCGACAAAGTGCCGGCCAAGGTCGCGATTAACGAGGCGATAGAGCTGGCCAAAAGTTTTGGGGGCGAAAATAGCGGGCGCTTTGTCAACGGCGTGCTGGGTGCCGTGTATAAAGAGCTTGGCGAGCCGGGCAAAGACGAGGTCTCCAAAAAAAGAAAAGTCGTTCCTTACGAGCAGATGCCGCAAGAGCTCTTGGGTGGCGCGGTTGTTTACGCGCGGCACGGCGGTGACCTGTACCTTGCCTTAGTTCACGACATCTTTGGGCACTGGACGCTCTCCAAAGGTAAAATTGGCGACAAAATAAAAGACGAGACGGTCGAGGAGGCAACCGTGCGCGAGATAAAAGAAGAGATGGGTCTCGACATTGTTATTAAAGAAAAAATCGGGGAAAACGAGTATGTGGCCTCCGACCCCAACGTGGGCAAAAAACGCAAACACGTTTCGTACTTTTTGGCCGAGTCAAAGTTTGATGAGGTGGTGCTCAAGCAAACCGGCGGGCTCGACGATGCGCGTTGGTTCCGCCTCCAAGACGCGCTCGAACTCAATTTTTACGACGATATGCTCCCTATTGTTATCAAAGCAGTACAACTACTAACTGAAACTAAAAAGTAACCTTTTAATGGTCCTTAGGGCGAATAAGAATTCGTATGCAAAAAGATATCAACACATTTGAGGACGCAGTAGGCGTCTCTTTTACCGACCCTGCACTCCTGCGGCAGGCGTTTACGCACCGCTCCTACATCAACGAGCACCGCGGCGAGGTACAGGGCCACAACGAGCGGCTGGAGTTTTTGGGCGACGCCGTGCTCGAGTTGATCTCAACCCATTTTTTGTACGAAAAATACCCGACGCATACCGAGGGCGACTTAACCGCCTACCGCGCGGCCCTGGTAAACGCCGCCACCCTGTCGGAGGTTGCGGCCTTGGTCGGTATGAATGACTACCTACTGCTTAGCCGCGGTGAGGCAAAGGACAACGGCCGAGCGCGTGGGGTGTTGTTGGCAAACGCATTTGAGGCGGTGGTGGGCGCAATTTACCTCGACCAAGGGTACGAGGCGGCCCGCGGCTTTATCACAAAGTATCTGTTCCCTAAAATAGACGAAATTGTCAAAAAGCGGCTGTGGCAAGACGCCAAGTCGGCACTGCAGGAAAAGATGCAGGAGGCGGAGGGAGCAACTCCTGCCTACTCGGTAATCCGCGAGACCGGGCCCGACCACGCGCGCGAGTTTACGGTCGGGGTGTATATAAAAGAAAAGTTGCTTGCCCAAGGCGAGGGGAAGTCAAAACAAGAAGCCGAGCAGACGGCAGCTCGCGCCGCCCTCGAGCAAAAGGGGTGGTAAAAGTACAAAGTTTGTGATACAAAATAAACACCACTTCTCACGGAGGATGTGATGAGGTTCTTTAAGCGCTGTTGGGGTTTCGCCGAATGTTCGCGCTTTCGACCGTTTCGCTCGCGTTGTTACGTTTTATCACAACTAGTGTCCATAACCGGGGCACTTTTTCTTTACCCCAAGCTACATTAAAATTTCCTATAGGAAAAAATAATGTATTGTGAGCTGCGTGTTGATGCTGAGTGGGCACTGCGCCTCGGGCGCTTCTGCGGGAATGGCCCGGAGCTGTGGATGGATATGCAGGCCGCGTTTGACCTTTGGCTCGCCGAGCAACGTATAGGCACAGAGATCGAATCGATCCCTATCCACGCGGTTTCTCTTCCGCCCCGCTAAACTCGGGGCTTTTTCTTTGTCCCAGTGTTACGCCCGGGACCCTGAGCGAAGCTTGCCTGCCGGTAGGCAAGTCGAAGGGCTACTATATAATGGTTCAATGCGGCTCAAGAGTATTGAACTAAGTGGATTTAAGTCATTTGCAAAAAAGACGCAACTAGAGTTTGCTTCCAAAGTCACCGCTATTGTGGGGCCCAACGGCTCGGGCAAAAGCAACATTGCCGAGTCGTTCCGTTTTGTCCTTGGCGAGCAGTCGATGAAGTCGATGCGCGGCCGCCGCGGCGAAGATATGATATGGAATGGCTCGACTGCCGCGCCGCGCGCAGGGCGCGCGGCAGTGAAATTGGTTTTTGATAACAGCGACCGTGCGCTCGTTTTGGATTTCGACGAAGTTGTTATCGAGCGTGTCGTACATCGCGACGGCAACAACGAGTATCTGCTCAACGGCTCCGGTGTGCGCCTGCGCGACATACACGAGTTGTTGGCGCAGGCAAACATCGGCTCCTCGGGCCACCATATTATCTCGCAGGGCGAAGCAGACCGGATTCTCTCGGCTTCGGCGCGCGAGCGCCGCAAAATGCTCGAAGACGCCCTGGGGCTCACTGCCTATTTGTATAAACGCGGGGAAGCAACGCGCAAGTTGGATAAAACAGCCGAGAATATGCGCGAGGTCGAGTCGCTCCGGCGCGAGCTCCTGCCGCATATCCGCTTTTTGCAAGGGCAGGTCAAAAAGATAGAAGAGTCGCAAACGCTCCGCGAGGGGCTTGCCGATTCGTACCTGGAGTATCTCAAGCGTGAGAGCATCTACTTGCACGCAGCTGAGGCGTTGCTTGGCGAGGAGCTTGATGTGCCGTCGCGTGAGCATGCACGCATTACTGCAACAATCGCCCACTTACGCGAGGAGCTTGCTCGGGCAGGCGGCGGCGATACCAACACACGCGAGCTTATACGCCTCGAGCAACAGGGCCGCGCGTGCGCTCAGGCGCGCGAGAAGGCGGTGCGCGAGCTCGGCCGCATCGAGGGCGAACTTGCGGTGGGCGAGCGCCTGGGCACGATGCAAGAAGAGCATATGCCAAGGCATGAAGCGCGTGCGTTTGCAGAACATATTCTGCTTCTGGGCAGCTTGGCCGAAGTAGTTGCTGCGGCAAAAATTTTTTTAGAGAGGATCGGCATATCCCATACCACCAAGACTTCGGAGGGTGAAACAAGTAAGCTTGTTTCAAAAAAATTAGAACTCGAACAAGAGTTGGGCTCCTTACACGCGAAAGAACTGCACACGACGGAGTTGGTTGCAGCCTTGCGCGAAAAAATCGAGAGCGAAAAAGACCAAAACCGCGAGGCCGAGCGGGAACTCTTTTCCGCAATGGCAAGACGCAGCGAACTCGAAGCCAATCTTGCGGTGCTTCGTGCAAAAGCAGAGCTCCTCAGGCGCGAACGGGAGGACTTTAAAATGGAGTTGGGCGAGGCCGCAGCGCTGGTTGGGCGCGACGTGCTTGCCTATGATTCTTACAAGATTTCCATAGCACACGAGCCCCGGGATGCGCAGGCCGAGCGACGCAAAAAAATCGAGCGGATAAAGATCCGTCTCGAAGAGAGCGGCGGGGGCAATCACTCCGAGGTGTTGAAGGAGCACGAAGAGACCATGGGGCGTGACGAATTTCTTGCCCGCGAGCTTGTCGACCTGGCGGCTTCGGCGGAGGCACTACATACACTTATCGACGATTTGACCAAGACCCTCTCGGTGCGTTTTGACGAGGGAATTGACAAAATCAACACCGAATTTGAAACGTTTTTTAAACTGATGTTTGGTGGTGGGACAGCAGCGCTCGCGGTTGTGGAAGAAAAAACATCTGCGGACGATGAGGCAGAGGTCGAAGAGGGGATTGAGATTGTAATTTCCTTGCCGCACAAGCGCGTTAAGGGGCTTGAGATGCTCTCGGGCGGTGAGCGCGCACTCACCTCTATTGCGCTGATTTTTGCGATGTCGCAGGTTAACCCGCCGCCGTTTTTGATTTTAGACGAGACCGACGCCGCGCTCGACGAGGCAAACAGCCGCCGCTACGGCGATATGATAGAGAACTTGGCCCAAAAATCGCAGTTGATTTTAATCACCCACAACCGCGAGACGATGTCGCGCGCGGGTGTGCTTTATGGTGTGACGATGGGGAGCGACGGCATCTCAAAACTCCTTTCTGTAAAATTTGAAGAGGCACTTGCCGTTGCAAAGTAGCACTTTTTTTGCTTAGATATATAGGAACTTGTTCTTGTTTTAATTTTTTGGGAGGAAGTCTTGACCGACGTGCCACTAGGAATTCACAGATTGCCTGACAAGCATACGACCTTGAGCGGGCCGTTCGCGGTCGCACCTCCACCGCGCAGTCACGGCGCGCCGGCCGTCGCGGGGCTATACCAAAACGGCGGTTGGCAATGGATGCTCAATCCACAAGGTCAGATCATCGGTCGAGCCGATACTGCCGATATGTGGCAGATTCTGCAGCCGCAGCAAATCCCACACGTTGTTCGTCGGCATTTTGGCAAACCCTAGCGCACCAGCTCAAAGTCCAACTGCCGTCCTGCCAAGTCGGCAGCAATCAGCTTAATTCTCACCGGGTCTCCCAGTGAGAATTTTTTCTTGGTGCGTTGGCCCACCAGCGCGTACTCTTTTTGGCTGTAGTTATAAAAATCATCACCCAAGCTGCGCACCCGCACCAAGCCCTCGGCGGCACTCTTTTTGTCCTCGACATACAGGCCCCACTCGGTTACGCCGCTTACCACTGCGTCAAATGTCTGGCCAATTTTGCCAAGCATATACTCAACCTGTTTGTATTTAATGCTTTCGCGCTCGGCGTCGACCGCCTTGGCCTCTTGCTCGGAGGCGGCGATGCACATTTTCTCCAGTGTGCCAAACTCGCGGCGGGTAAGCGGCTTGCCGTCGAGGTGGCTGGCGAGTATCCGGTGCACCAGCATATCGGGGTAGCGGCGTATGGGCGAGGTAAAGTGCGTGTAGTACTCAAACGCCAGGCCAAAGTGCCCGATATTTTTGGTCGAGTAAATGGCCTTTGCCATCGCGCGCAAGGTTGCCGTGCGGATCAAATGCTCCTCGGGCTTGCCCTCGATTTGTTTGAGCAAATTTCCGATATCTTTTGCCGTTGTTTTTTTGTTCTTCTTACCGAAGTCGTACCCGACCGCGCGCACAAAAGTGGCGAGCTCCTCGATACGGTCGGCCTTGGGCGTGTCGTGGATGCGATACAAAAATACCAGGTTGTGTTCGGGTACCTTTTCGGCCAATTTCGAAATGTAGGTGGCCACTTCGCGGTTTGCCAGGAGCATACACTCCTCGACTAGCGAGTTGGTCTCGATACGCTCTTTGCGTACAACGTCTATCGGTTTGCCTTCGGCATCAAGCACAAAGCGCACCTCACTGTCGCCAAAGTCTATTGCCCCCTCTTTTTCCCGTTGTTTTTTAAATAGTCGTGCAAGGTCTCGAAGTGTAGATAGTTCTTGCACAAACGCACCTTCTTTTTTTTCTAAAATCTCTTGAGCTTCTTCGTACGTAAAGCGCTTGTTTGAGCGGATAATCGACTTTTCAAACCGGCGCTCCAGCACCCGACCCTCGGGGGTAACCACAAACACAGCCGAAAAGGCGAGCCGGTCCTCACCCTTGCGCAAACTGCACACGTTGCCCGAGAGTTCGTGCGGGAGCATCGGTATCGTTGCGTCGACCAGGTAGACCGAAGTGCCACGCTTTACTGCCTCGTCGTCGAGCGCGGTACCCGGCCGGCAAAAATAAGTTGCATCGGCGATATGCACCCCAAGCTCCCAGTTGTTACCCACCGGGCGGATAGAAAGTGCATCGTCGAAGTCTTTGGCGTCCTTTGGGTCGATAGTCATCGTCACAACACCGCGGAAGTCTGCTCGCTTTGGTGCCTCGGCTGCGATGGTAGCTGCGTGATTTTTTTCTATATCCTCGGCTTCGCGCTGCACCGCGGCGGGGAACTCGGTATCAAAACCGTGCTCGAGTACAATCGCGTTCATCTCCGTGCGATGCTCTCCTGCCCGGCCCAGTTTTTTAACCACCGAGCCTCGTGCAACCGTGCCGTCGAAGGAGAGAAGTTTGACCAACAACTTGTCGCCGTCGGTGTAGTCTTTAGTATCGAGGACAAAGGAGCCGTAAAAGCGGACATCATCGGGGATTACTTTACCAGCTCGAACGGTGCATACGAACTCCTCCTTTGCGCGTGACTCTATCTTCGATACCGTGCCCTTTGGTCTGGGGTGCATTCCTACAAGCTCAACTTCTACTGTGTCGCCGTTGAGCGCGCCGCGCAAATCGGGCGTTTGAATCTCAATATCTTCAAGTATTTTGCCCTTGCCATCCTCAACTGGGAACGGCAAATACCCAACGCCTTTGCGGGTTACTTGTACGATGCCGGAGATATGCTTCTTAACCGTTATGCGCCCAGTGTAGCGCATTTATTGACTTTGCGCGAGCACCTGCTAGAGTATCTGCGTGATAACCATTCGCCTACAGCGTCGCGGCAGGAAGAACGACCCGAGTTTTCGGGTGGTTGTCGTGGACTCAAAAAAGAAGCCAAAGACCGGCAACTACCTCGAGATGGTTGGCTCGCACGACCCGCGGCAGGACCGCACCGAACTCCGCGGCGAGCGCATAACCCACTGGATTAAAAATGGGGCGACCCTCTCCGACACGGTACACAACCTGCTTGTCTCCCACAAAATTATCGATGCAAAAAAGATAAATATTCTCCCGGCGTTTAAAGCCGCCCCTATAGTGGAGGCTCCAGCCGAGGCTGCAAAAGTCGAAGGTGCCGAAGCGTCAAACAAGGCAGAAGAAAATCCGGTTGAGCAAGTAGTCGAAGAAACGCTTGAACAAGAGGCAGCCCCCGAACCTGTGGAAGAAGCGGTTGCACAAGAAGTTCCTGCGGAATAAGATAGAGAAAGGTTTAATAAATTAAATATACTGATATGGCAGAACGCGACCAGGAATTTTTGGAGTTTGTTATCAAGGGCTTGGTAGAGCATCCGGAAGACGTAAAGATTTCCCGCGTTGTCGACGAGATGGGAGTGCTGCTAACTCTCGACCTCAACGGCGAAGATATGGGCAAGGTTATCGGCCGCTCGGGCAACACGGCCAAGGCAATCCGCACGCTCCTGCGCGTGGTGGGGATGAAGCACAATGCTCGCGTAAACCTCAAAATCAATGAGCCAGCCGGCGGGATGCGCTCGGCCGAGCACAGCGGCGGCGCAGCGGCCCAAGGCTGGGACGGGAGCCACGAGGCGCCAGCGTCGCCTGCAATGAAATCTGTCGACGAAGCGATGGAAGGTCTCGACCTCTAATGTGGGACATCGGATGTCCCACATGTTTTATAACGTATGGAAAGAGGTCTG
>OBEQ011975268.1_pt1 | contig 31846 bp, 35 predicted proteins | sample 1670901 | NCBI WGS metagenome assembly OBEQ01 (sample SAMEA104232315, study PRJEB22302) | groundwater metagenome | biome: forest; feature: aquifer; material: groundwater | place: USA | collected 2011-08-07 | depth 5.4 m | reverse complement strand
GGCCCCAAGCCTCTCTTCTTCTCGGATGATTGATGAAGCCAGCGACGAATCGGTCGGCAACCTCTTCTACCTGTTTTATCGGTGCCCCGCGTCTCGATCGTACCACTGAGTCAGGGGCCATCATCAATTGTGGAACCGCATTTCCTAGGGTCGGGTGAAGCCAATGATTCTGATACCAGGCTCCCGCGGAGGGGAAAAGACATGTGGGAGCGGATGCGTTTAACTGACCAAGCATGCCCGTTTATCGCAGGGATAATAGAAAGGTTGCTTGAGAATTCGGAGCGGGAATCTTAGGCGGAGACCCGGTTCCGGCCCGCGTTTTTGGATTGATAGAGGAGGCGGTCGGTCAGTTGGAACATCGCTTGCCAGTCGGAGAAGTTCCGGCCGGAGAGGGTTGCGACGCCGAGGCTGACGGTGGCGTGGATCTGATGGCCTTCAAATTCGAAATCATTCAAGTCGATCAACTTTCTCAGGCGCTCGGCGAGGATCAGCGCCCCCCCGGCCTTGGTCGCCTTGAGCATGATGACGAATTCCTCGCCGCCGGTTCGCGCCAGGATATCTTCATTCCGAATCATCGTCTTCGCGAGTGCGGTGATGCCGCTCAGGACGTAATCACCCGCGGGATGTCCGTAGGTATCATTGATCTCCTTAAAGTGATCGATGTCGAAGGTGATGAGAGAAAGCGGGACCTTGTTGCGAAAACAATAACTGAATTCCTCCTTGATGCGCCCCTCGAAATAACGCTTGTTGTAGGCGCCGGTCAGGGCGTCGATGGTTCCCATCCGGTAGAGTTCCTCATGAAAGATATTTTCAATCTGATCTTGATAGGCGTATTTGAGGATCGTGGCTGAGGAGATCTGGATGCGATCCCCGTCACGGAGTTCCACCGGATCGCCGACCCGTTGTCCGTTGAGGTAGGTTCCGTTCGTGCTTCCTAGGTCTTTCAGGACGACCTTCCCCGGTTTACATTCGATTTCCACATGATGACGCGAGATCCCGACGTCGTTGATCGGGATATCGACGTCGGCGCTCCGGCCGAGGCAGATGGTCTTCTTCTCCAGCAGGTGGAGTTTTCCCATCAACGGGCCGGAGAGAAAGATGATGTAGGCGTGCTTTTCCTTGGTCTCCTCGAGAGAGGCGAACGGAGTCACTAACGTCTGCTCCCCGCTGGTCTCCTCTATTTCTTCATGATTGGCAGGCATTGGGTTCATATTATCCGATTACCCTTTTAAGGTAAAGAGTCAGGGGAGCGGGAGTTTTTTCAGAGAAGCGCTCACCACCTCGGTCTTGCCCCCGAAGATCTTGATTTGGCCGGTCCAGGGTTCATACCCTTCCAGCTTCAGGACGATCTCAAAGGTGGTCTCGGGGGTCTGCTTGGGGAGTTGGAAAGGGGTCACGCCGGCTCGCGCCCCATTCAAAATGACCTCGGCCCCCTCAGGCAGGGAGCTGATCTGAAGATCGCCGTAGTTCAATTCCAACGGAATGGAAAGGCTGGCGGTCTTGCCCGCCTCGATCTGGACCTTCCCTTCCCAAAACCGGTGTCGATCGAGGTGGAGACCGATCCGTTGGGTTGAACCGGACGGAAGTTCATCAAAACGAAAAGGGGTTGTTTGGTTGCTGTCGATGTCATTCACAAAGATCTTCGCCCCCTTTGGTTCGGAGTCGACCAGGAGATGGCCCTGAATGACGGCCGGAGCGGGTGATTCTTTTATCGGTTCTAAGGGGGGGGCAGGGGGAGGAAGAAGGCCCTCTTGAACCGGTTCCGAGACGTCGGATAAAGGCTGAGTTTTAACGTGATGCCATATCACGGCCCCGATGATTGTGAGTGCCGCGAATCCAATGAATGAAGAGATCCATCTCAGGTTGAGTCTCATGGTTTTTAGATGGATGGCGCTGCGTCGATGCATCTTGGGGGACTCCTCTTCTTCTTCGATCTCGGTGACGGGAAGAGGTTCGTCAAAGACCTCGGTCTCCCGAAACTTTTTCCGCAGAACCTCGCTGTCGGCTGCGTGCGTCTCTTCCTCCGGGGTCTTTTCATGTGGGATCTTCTCAGGCCCCTTTTCGGTGGGGGCCATTTCAGGGAAAAGGTCGTGGAGAAAGGGGACCAATTCCCTGGGGGTAAATTCCGAATAGTTGGCAAGCCAAAACCGGGTCAGTTCCTGTGAGAGGTCGTGGGCCGACTGATAGCGTTTCTCGCGGTCTTTCTCGAGGGCCTTGAGGACAATGGCATCGAGCACCTTCGGGATCGGAGAACGAAGATCGGAGGGGCTGAGGACCTTTCCCTTTTTCACCTTTTTGACCGTCTCGATGTTGTTCTTTCCTTTAAAGAGGCGGGTCCCGGTCAGCATCTCGAACAGAATAATTCCGAGCGAGAAGATATCGGTCCGAGAGTCGAGCTTCATCCCCTCGGCATGCTCCGGCGACATGTAGGCGAATTTTCCTTTCAGGATTCCGGAGTCAGTCGTCGAGATCTTCGTCTTTGCCTTGGCGATTCCAAAATCGATGATCTTCACCGTCCCGCCGGTGGAGAGGATGATGTTTTGAGGGCTGATGTCGCGGTGGATGATGTGAAGAGGATTTCCTCTCTCGTCGGTCTTCCGATGCATGTAGTCCAACCCGTTGGCGATCTCGGCGGCGATGTAGGCGGCGTAGGGAATCGGGAAAAATTTCCCCTGACTCCGGAGCCGCTTCATGATTTGGGAAAGCGTCTTTCCCTCCACATATTCCATGACGATGAAGTAATCGTCGGCGACCTTTCCGAGATCGTAGATCTGGGCAATGTTCCCGTGGGAGAGCATGACGGCGATCTTCGCCTCGTCGACCAACATATCGACGAATTCGGGATTGGCGGCGATGTGGGGGAGGATCCGTTTGATGACGACCGCTCTTTCGATCCCTTCAGTATCGAGCGCCTTTCCTTGGAAGATCTCGGCCATTCCGCCTTGCGCTATCTTTTCGACGAGTTGGTACTGGCCGAAGGAACTGGAAGCGGTTTCCGGGTGCATGGGGGGCAACTTAAATGAAAACCTGCATTAATTCAATCGGCTGTGCTATTATTTGAGACGGTTGAATTGATCAGAAATCGATATGCCCGAAAGTTCCCAAGAAAAAACAGAACAGCCGACGCCGAAACGCCTCCGCGAGGCCCGCAAGAAAGGACAGGTCTCCAAGAGCAAGGATCTTGAAGGGGTCGCGGTTCTGGCCGCCGCCTTTGGCGCCTTGGCGATTTCCTGGGCCTTCATGAGCGGGGAACTCCAGAAACTGATGGAGGAGACATTTCGACTCGCGGTCCAACCGGGAGAGATCGGTCTTGATCAGATGGTCAAGGCGGGAAAGGCGGCGTTAATGGTCCTCGTCAAAGTGACGGCGCCGGTCCTCACGGTCGCTTTCATCGTTGCCGGCATGGTCGGCTTTCTTCAAGTCGGCCCCGTTTTCTCCACGGAACCTTTGAAACCCCAGATGAAAAAACTGAATGCGATCGAAAATTTGAAAAACATGCTCAAGCCCAAGATCTTTTTTGAACTGGCCAAAAATATCATCAAGATCTTTGTGATCTTTCTCATCGCCTATTGGGTCCTGAAAGGGATGCTCGAGCCTTTTCTTCTCACCGTGACGTCCGATCTCCAAGGGGCCGCACGATTGGGAGGCCTGGTTATCGTCCGTTTCATGATCCGGTTTTTGATCATCTTTCTCCTCGTCGCCATCCTCGACTTTTGGATGCAGCGGAAGGAGTACCTCAAAAATCTCAAGATGACGAAGGAAGAGGTGAAGAGGGAATATAAGGAGGATGAAGGGGACCCGCTGATCAAGGCGACGAGAAAACAGCTTCATATGGAGATGGCAATGGGGGATGTGAAACAAAGGGTCAAGAATGCCGACGTCGTGGTCACCAACCCGACCCATCTGGCCATCGCCATCCAGTATGACAAAAACCAGATGATCGCCCCTCAGGTAGTCGCGAAGGGGCAAAGGCTCTTTGCGGAATATCTCAAAGATCTTGCCAAGGAGTACGAGATCCCGACCGTTCGAAACGTTCCGCTCGCCTGGATGTTGATCGATCTCGAGATCGACGAAGAGATCCCGGAAAAACTCTACATCGCCGTCGCCGAGATCCTGACCTTCGTCTACCGGATGAAAGAAGAAAGGGAAAAAGGGCGCACCTCTCCTCCCACTGTTCGTGAGTCTCCGAAGACCGCTTCTTCGGAACCTCCCCCTCCGGGGATTAAGGTTTAGACTTTTCCCTTGCATTAAAAAGGCCCGGTTGTTAGGGAATCCCGTTTCATTTTAAGAGATTAGGAGCACTCATGACGGCAATGAATATGCGTGAAATGATGGAAGCGGGCGCCCACTTCGGGCATCAGACACACCATTGGGATCCTCGGATGAAGCCTTATATTTTCAGCGCCAAAAACGGGATCCATATTATCGACCTTCAGAAGACCGTTCAGATGTGTCGCGCGGCCTGTGAATTCCTCACCAAGGTGGTTTCCGAAGGAGGGGATGTCCTCTTTGTCGGGACGAAGCGTCAGGCCCAGATGATCGTCGCCGAAGAGGCGAGGCGTTGCAGCATGTTTTATGTGACCCATCGATGGCTCGGCGGGACGTTGACCAACTTTCGAACGATTCGGGCCTCGATCGAGCGGCTGAAGACCCTTGAGAAGAGGCGCGATGAGGAAGGGCTTGAGGGACTCACCAAGAAGGAAAAATTAGGGGTTGAAAGAGAAATTCAAAAACTGACCAAGTCGTTGGGGGGGATCAAAGAGATGACCCGCCTTCCGGCGGCTGTTTTCATCCTCGATCCTCACATGGAACAGATCACCCTTAAGGAGGCGATCCTCCATAAAATTCCGGTTGTGGCGCTGGGTGATACGAATTGCAACCCGGAGGGGATTGACTACTTGATCCCCGGCAACGACGACGCCATCAAATCGATCCGACTCTTTACCGCGACGATTGCCGCGGCCTGTCTCGATGGGTTGACCCGGCGACAAGAGGTGATGCGGCAAGGAGCGGCGGAAGCCCCTCTTCCGAGGGAAGTGGTCGGGGCTCGGGGACGGGCCTTTGTCTCCAAGCCGGAGTCGTATGAAAATGAAGTCAAAGGAGAATACCGTGCCGGGCAGGCAGCAGTCGAAGCTCTCAAGGTTGAGGGAGAGTCGGACAAAAAATGAGTGGCATTACGGCCGATAGAGTGAAGGAATTGAGGGAGTCGAGCGGTGCCGGGATCATGGACTGTAAGCGAGCCCTGGCTGCCACCGGGGGCGATCTCCAGAAATCGATCGAGTTTTTAAGAAAAGAAGGGGTTCTCAAGGCGGCAAAGAAGGTCGGCCGAGCGACCCTTGAGGGATTGATCGGGATTGGGATTTCGAAAGGTACGGCGGCCCTGGTTGAAGTCAACTGCGAGACCGACTTTGTCGCCCGCACCGACAATTTTCAAAACTTCTTGGCCGCCCTGGCCGAGACGATTCTTCGAGACAAACCGAAAGGTCTCCATCAACTCCAGACATTGAAATTAGGCCACCAATCGGTTGCCGAGGCGCTGGCCCAATTGATCGCCCGGGTCGGGGAAAATATGTCGGTGAGGAGATTCGGCCTTTTGGAGGCCGGTCCGGGAGAGGTGATCGGGAGTTATCTCCATGCCGGCGCAAAGATCGGGGCCATTGTTCGGATCCGAGGAGAAGGGGTCAATGAAGCGCTCGCCAGAGACATCGCCATGCATGTGGCGGCGATGACGCCTCATTATATTGATCGCAAGCAAGTGCCCGAGGCGATCTTAATCCGGGAAAAAGAGATCCTGCGTGCGACTCCGGAAATTAATGCAAAACCGGAAAACCTCCGAGACAAGATCATCGATGGAAAATTAAATCGTTACTATGCGGAAAATTGTCTCCTTGAACAGCCTTTTGTCAAAGATCCGAGCGGCAAAAAGAATGTCGGAAGTTTTCTTCGTGACCAGGCTCCCAAGGCGGAAGTGGTTCAAATCGCCCGTTTCCAGGTGGGCGAAGAAGGTGTTTCTTGAAGTCCCGCTATCAACGCATCCTGCTCAAAATTTCAGGTGAAGCGATGGCGGGGTCCGGCAGTTACGGAATCGATCCCGATGCCGTTCGCCGACTCGCCCAGGAGATCGAGAGCATCCATGTCCTCGGCATCGAGATCGCCGTCGTGATGGGGGGAGGAAATATTTTTCGCGGCAAGCAGGTGGAGTGGATGGACCGCGCCACGGCCGACTACAGCGGAATGTTGGCGACGGTCATCAACAGTCTCTCTCTGCAGGATATGTTGGAGAAAAAAGGGATCCTGACCCGCGTACTGACCGCCATCGAGATGAAGGGGATCGCCGAGCCTTACATCCGGCGCCGGGCGGTTCGGCATATGGAAAAGAAAAGGGTGGTGATTTTTGCGGCGGGGACGGGGAATCCTTATTTTTCCACCGATACCGCCGCGGCCTTGCGGGCGATGGAGACTCATGCCGAAGTGATCCTCAAGGGGACCAAGGTCGACGGGGTCTACAGCGCCGATCCTTTGAAGGATAAAGCGGCCAAGAAATTTCCAAGCCTTCACTATATCGAGGTCTTGAAGAAGAATCTCCAGGTGATGGATGCCACGGCGATCTCCCTTTGTATGGACAACAAACTTCCCATTATCATCTTCGATCTTTTCAAAAATGGAAATTTGCAAAAAGTCGTTTGTGGTGAGAAGATCGGCACGATCGTAAACTGATTGATGGATACCAAAATCCAAAACGACATGAAGACTCACCTCGACAAGGCCCTCGGCTCGGTCAAGGGGGAGTTCGCAAAACTCCGGACCGGTCGGGCCTCGATCGCCCTTTTCGACGGGATTAAGGTCGACTGTTATGGCTCTAAGATGGTGCTCAATCAGGTCGCGACCCTGGCGGTGGCCGACAGTCGGACGATTTCGATCACTCCGTGGGACAAGGGGGTGATCGCCGAGATTGAAAAGGCGATCATGACCTCCGATCTGGGGCTCCAACCAATCAATGACGGGAAATTGATTCGCATCAGCATCCCTCTCATGACGGAAGAGAGGCGCAAAGAGATGGGAAAGATCGCCAAGAGGATCGCGGAAGAAGGCCGCGTCTCGGCCCGAAATGCGCGCCGGGAGGCGAACGAAGCGGTGAAAAAGGTCCAAAAAGACGGCAAGATTTCAGAGGATGATCTCAAGAAATGGGAAGCCGAGATCCAGAAAATGACCGATCAGGCGATTACCCAGATTGATTCGCTTTTAGTTCACAAAGAGAAAGAAATGATGGAGATTTAAATGTCTCCGGATCTCAAAAAACTTCCCCAACATATCGCGGTCATCATGGACGGCAACGGTCGTTGGGCCCGCACACGCGGCTTGGCCCGGATCGAAGGGCATCGCCGGGGCAGCGAAGTGGTCGAAGAAATCGTGACCTCCTGTCGTGATATCGGGATTCGCTATCTGACCCTCTATGCCTTTTCGATGGAGAATTGGGCGAGGCCCAAGGACGAGATTGCGGCCCTCATGGCCCTCCTCAAGGAATTCCTGATCATCAAGCGGGAAAAACTGATCAAGAACGAGATCCGGCTCATCTCGATCGGCGATACGGAGCGATTGCCGTCCGAGGTTTTGCAAGTCTTGAGGGAAACCGAGGAGGAGACTCGCCCTCTCAATAAAATGGTCCTCAATCTTGCCTTGAGTTACAGCTCCCGCGATGAAATTGTCCGTGCGGTCAACGGGCTTCTCAAGGAGAAAGAACGGGGCGAATTTCAGGATAATTTCATCTCGGTGGAAAGATTTTCCGAATATCTCGATACGACCGGCATCCCCGATCCCGACCTTCTGATCCGGACGAGCGGCGAGCGGCGGGTGAGCAATTTTCTCCTCTGGCAGTTCGCCTACACCGAACTCTATTTTACCGATACGCTCTGGCCCGATTTTACGAAAGAAGAGTTGAAAAAGGCGATCGAGGAATATCAGACGCGGGAGCGGAGGTTCGGAAGGACCTCCGAACAGATTCGCTCTTAAGGCCCATGCTTTTCAAAAGAGTCATCACGGTCATCATCGCGGCCCCCTTTGTCGTCTGGGTGATTTTCTATCCCCGAACCGAGGCGTTTAAAGCGTTCGTCGCCGCCTGTCTCGCCGTCAGCCTGTGGGAATACTTTTCGATCATCGGGTTTCTCAAAAAAGAACGCCTCTTCGCCGTCGGACTGGGACTGGCCCACACCGTCTTTCTCCTCTTTTTTCTCAAAGAGGTTTCATCGCTCCTCTTCGAAGGGGCCGGCCTCGTCCTGCTGATTTTCGGCGCTTATTGCCTGTCGCCGAAGCAATCTTTGGAAGGGGTGGCGGAGCGGATCGCCTTGATTCTGTTGGGATCGATTTACATCGGAGGACTCGGCTCTTTTATGGGATTTTGCCGTGACCTTCCCGACGGAATCTTTTGGGTCCTGCTCGCCTTCGGAATGACCTGGTTCAACGACACCTTCGCCTACTTTGCGGGACATTGGTTCGGCCGCCGTCGCATGGCGCCGCTCATCTCGCCCCAAAAGACGTTGGCAGGTTTCTTCGCGGGATATTTGGGAAGCGCCGCCGCCTTTTTTCTCCTCTGGTCCCTGATGAAAAATCCGCTCTCTTGGCAGCAGGGGTTGATCCTGTCGGTTCTCGTCGGCACGGTCAGCCCGATCGGGGATCTCTCCGAATCGATGCTCAAGCGAAGCTTTCACATCAAAGACTCCGGACATGTGATCCCGGGTCACGGCGGAATGCTCGACCGGATGGATGCCTTGCTTTTTACGTTTCCGGTGGTCTATTGGTTTGCGAGCACGATCATCCGTTGAAATTTTTATGAAAAAAATTATCCTCTTAGGCTCGACCGGTTCCATCGGGACGCAGGCGTTGGATATCGTTGCGCGCCATCCGGACCGGTTTCAGGTGGTCGGATTGGCGGCGGGACGCAATCTTGAACTTTTGGAAAAGCAGGCGGCTCAATTTCGACCCAAGCGAATCTGCTCCGGAGAGGAGGCCGCGTGCGAACTGGTTCAGGATCTCGATGCCGATCTGGTGATTTCCGCCATCGTCGGGGCGGCCGGATTGAAACCGACGATGAAGGCGATTGAGACCGGCAAGACGGTTGCCTTGGCCAATAAAGAAAGCCTGGTCATCGCCGGGGAGCTGATGACCCGGAAGGCGCGCGAAAAAAAGGTTCCTCTGATCCCGATCGACAGCGAACATAGCGCGATCTTTCAGGCCCTCGCGGGAAATCGGCGGACTGATTTGCGCAAAATCCTCCTGACCGCCTCCGGCGGACCTTTTTTTCAAAGAAAAGACCTCTCCGACGTGACGGTCGACGAGGCGTTGAAGCATCCGAATTGGAGCATGGGACCGAAGATCACGATCGACAGCGCGACGTTGATGAATAAGGGATTGGAAGTGATCGAGGCGGCCTGGTTTTTCGACGTCCCTCCCGAGAAGGTCGAAGTTGTCATCCATCCCCAGAGTATTATCCATTCGATGGTGGAGTATATCGACGGTTCCGTGATCGCTCAAATGGGGGTCCCTGACATGCGGTGCGCGATTTCCTATGCCATGGCCTACCCGGAGCGCGTCGAGTCGGGGGTCAAGAGCCTCGATCTGGCCGCGATCGGGACGTTGAGTTTTTATCCCCCCGATCTGAAAAAGTTTCCCTGCTTGAGGCTTGCCTTCGATGCTGCAAAAATGGGACAGACGATGCCGGCGATTTTAAACGCGGCGAATGAGGCCGCGGTCGCGCGCTTTTTGAACCGAGAAATCGGTTTTCTGGATATTGCAATCCTTGTTGAAAAAGTGATGCAACGACATAAACCTTTTCCTTTAAAGACTCTCGAAGATGTTTTAGAAGCAGACCGGTGGGCGCGGCAGGAAGTTGCCGCCCAAAAAGTGGCGGCATAAAAAATGACTATTCTCTACTTCGTTATTGCGCTTGGCCTTCTCGTTTTTATCCATGAGTTCGGCCATTTTCTTGCCGCCAAGAAACAGGGGATCGGGGTTGAAAAATTTTCCATAGGATTCGGCCCCAAACTCTTTGGCTGGACTCGCGGAGAGACGACCTACATGGTCTCCGCCCTCCCGTTTGGAGGATACGTCAAACTCCATGGAGAGGACCCGGCCGATTCCGACGCCTCGGACCCTCGTTCCTATGCGGCTCGTCCGGTCCTTCACCGAATCGCGGTCGTCTTCGCCGGTCCCTTCATGAATTTAGTCCTGGCCCTCCTCCTCATGCCGCTCGTCTTCCTGATCGGGCGGATGGAGCCTGCCTTTCTCGATCAGAAGCCGGTCGTCATCGGGATTCTGGAAAATTCCCCCGCCGAAAAAATCGGTTTGAAGAAGGGGGACGAGATCCTCCGGATCGACGGACAGGAGACCTCCACCTGGAAGGGATTTTTGGACACTGTGCTCTTGCACGGTGGAAGCGAAGTGGAACTGCAATTCAAGAGGGGGGACGAGATTCTTTCCCGACGAATGACGGTGGAAGAATCGGCGGAGCATCATGCCGGAACAAGCGGCATCGAGCCGACCTATTTCATCGGCAATGACCCGGTCATTGATGGAGTGGCCCCGGGAAGTTCGGCGGCGGCGGCTGGGATTCACAAAGGGGACCGTGTCGTGAAGATTAATCAGGCCCCGATTACAACGTGGACCGAGATGTCCGAGAAGATCGGGGCGGGCGAGGGAAAGAAGGTGGAAGTGACGGTGAAACGAGGCACAGAGACCTTCACCCTCTCTCTCGCCCCTCGGTATGACGAATCGTTGAAGAAGTGGTTGATCGGCGTCCAGAAGGATACGACCCAAGAGGGATTGGGGTTTGTCCGGAAGCAGTATCCTTTTGGAGAGGCAATCAAAAAGGGGGTTGAAGAGGATATCAAATTGACCGGCCTCACCTTTACCGTCTTGGGGCGTCTGGTGACCGGCCGACTTTCCTATAAGACCCTCGGAGGGCCGATTCGAATCGCGCAGGCCTCGGCGATGGCGGCCAAGACGGGACTCTCGAATTTTATTTATTTTCTCGCTTTCTTAAGTCTGCAGCTCGGGGTCTTGAATCTCCTTCCGATGCCCGCCCTCGACGGGGGACACCTCCTCTTTTTTGCGATTGAAGGGATTCAGCGAAAACCGCTCTCGATGCGGATTCGTCTCTGGATGGAGCAGGCCGGCTTTATCCTTCTTATTTCTCTGATGCTTTTGGTGTCGTTGAATGACGTCGAGAGCATTTGGGGTTTTCGGCATATCCTCGATTCCATCAAGCACCTTTTCTGATCCATGAAGGTCCTCGCCATCGAGACATCGACGTTGACCGGCAGTGTCGCGTTGCTGGAAGATGATAGGGTTGTCGAGGAAAGAGTTCTCTCGAATCAGCTCCAACATTCGGTCGACCTGATGCCGGCGATCGATGAGGTCCTTTCAAAAAATAAGATGCCGCTCTCCGGGATTGATCTTTTCGCCGTGGGAAACGGACCGGGTTCCTTTACGGGCTTGAGGATCGGCATCGCAACCGCCCAGGGGCTCGCACTTCCGTTCCAAAAACCTCTGGTGGGCATCTCCTCTCTTCACGCCCTCGCCTGTCAGGGGGCCGATTTTGAAGGCCTTGTGATTCCCTGCCTGAATGCCTATCGAAATGAAATCTATTGGGGGCTTTACCAAAAGGTACCAGGTACCTTTTGGCTCGAGCCTGTTTTAGAGGATCGGGTGACCTCGGTGGAGATGCTTTTAAAGGAAGTTAAAGAGAGGGACGAAAAGGCCCTATTTTTAGGTCACGGCTATGACGCCAGCCACCCCAAGGCCTCGCATGTCGGTTTTCTCGCGTTGGAACAATGGAAAAAAGGGGAGCGAAGTTCCACGGTCTTGCCGCGGTATCTGCGATCTCCGGGGTAAAACAGTTTTTCCCTTTGCGCTTGATTCCAACGAAACTGTATTATACAGTAATCCTGATAATTACTGAAAATCAGAGATAAGCAGGAGGTGACTTTATGCCGTTCGTCAAGATGTGGAAACAGGGGCAACTGACGATTCCCTCCACCTTTAGAAAGGAGTTGGGGATCGAGGAGGAGGAGGTCTTGAGTCTCACGAAGGTCGGTCCTTCGCTCCTTCTGACCCCCAAGCGTCTTCTCGGAGATCCTCTGGCCGCCAAAATGGAGGCGGCCCTCAAGAAAGACAAGTTGTCGCTGGAGGATATTTTGGGAGACCTGGAAGACGAACGCCGCCGCTACAATCGAGAGGTGCATGACCTCTAAAAGGCTCCGTCTCTTTCTCGATACCAGCGCCTTGATTGCCGGGCTTCTTTCCTCCAAAGGGGCGGCTCGCGAAGTCCTCCGACTCGGCGAGGCGGAAATTGTCGAGATCGTTATCTCTAAACAGGTGGTCGTCGAGGCGGAAAGGGTTCTGGGCAAGAAGTTTCCAACGTTGATGGATTCCCTCCACTCCTTTCTCAAAAATCTGAACCCCACGATTGTCCCTGACCCAAAACGGAATCAAATCGAGAAGGCGATGGAATGGATTCACAAAGACGACGCGCCGATCTTGGCAGCCGCCTTGGAAGCGGACGTTGATTATCTCATCAGTTGGAATACCCGCCACTTCATGAAAAAATCGGTGTTGGAAAATGTTCCTTTCTCCGTAAATGTTCCGGGGGACTTTCTGGAGGATTTTCGGAAAATGTTGTCATGAAAATGGCTCACCCCTTTAATTGACAACTCCCCCCGAATCATTAAAAGTACCTCCCTCCTATGTCCAAAAAGGCCGATTATTACCAGATTTTAGGCCTCTCCCGGGAGGCGACTGCTGAAGAGGTCAAGAAGGCCTATCGGCAGGCGGCGATGAAGCATCATCCCGATCGAAATCCGGGGAATCACGAGGCGGAGGAGTCTTTCAAGGCGGCCTCGGAGGCCTATGAGGTCTTGTCCGATCCGGAGAAGCGGGCCCTTTACGATCAATACGGACATGCAGGGCTTCGCGGGACCGACTTCCATCCTTTCAATGATGTCGATGACGTCTTCTCCTCTTTCGGAGATCTCTTTGAGGGATTCTTCGGATTCGGCACCTCGCGTCGGGCCCAACATCGGGCGCATCGTGGAAGCGATCTTTCACATGAGATGGAGATCTCCTTTGAGGAGGCCTGTTTCGGCATCGAAAAATCGATCGAGGTGGCGCGCCGGGAACGATGCACTGCTTGTCAGGGAAAGGGGATGGCCGCCGGGAGTTCTCGCAAGCAATGTACGAGTTGTCGTGGAAGCGGTCAGGTCGGGCGGACCCAAGGGTTTTTCACCATCATGACGACCTGCTCCACCTGCCGGGGAGAAGGAAGCATGATCACCGATCCCTGTCATGATTGCCGGGGCGAGGGAAGAGTTCTTCGAAAAAAGAAACTGGCGGCCAAAATTCCGCCCGGCGTGGATGACGGCATGCGCCTCGTTCTCCAGGGAGAAGGCGAGGCAGGCGAAATGGGAGGAGGTTTCGGAGATCTTTATCTCTTTCTCCATGTGTCTCCCCATCCGCATTTTCGGCGGGAAGGGGACACCCTTTATTCCGACGAGCCGGTCTCGATGGTGGAGGCGGCCCTCGGGCGGGATCGGGAGGTCGAGACGATCGAAGGGAAACGGACGATTCGAATTCCGAAGGGGAGCAATTCGGGGGATACGATGATTCTCGAAAGTCTCGGTGTCCCGAATGTTCGGACCAAGAAGCGGGGCGATCATGTCGTCCGTCTGGTCGTCAAGACCCCCAAGAATCTCACCCGCCGCCAGGAAGAGCTTTTGAAGGAATTTGCTTCCCTTTCCGGGTCCTCAACGGCTAAGAAAAAGAAAGGGTTCTTTTCTTGAAGTCTTCAAAACCACATCACACGACGGGGTCTTTTCCCGGGGCCGAGGGGCTCCGGCTTTTTTACCAAAGATGGTCTCCTTCCGAGACTTCCCGGGAGGCGCACGCCGTTCTCGTTTTCATCCATGGAATGGCCGAGCACTCGGACCGTTATCAATACCCGGTGGATTACTTCACTGATCAGGGTTTTATCGTTTACGCCATGGACCTTCGGGGGCACGGTCGTTCCGATGGACGGCAGTCTTATGCGGCATCGCTCGAGGTTTTTTTGGAAGATATTCGGCTCTTTCTTCAGAAGGTGAGAAAAGAGATGCCCCATCGAAGAATTTTTCTCATCGGGCACAGCTTCGGCGGCCAATTGGTCCTGAATTATGGAGCCCATTTTCCGGACAGTCTGGGGGGGATCATCGTCTCCTCTCCCAATATTCGTCTTCGATTGAAGATCCCGTTATGGAAGCGGCTGATGGCACCCGTGCTTTCAACGTTGCTTCCCACCCTGACTGTGGGAAATACCTTGGACCCTCGATCTGTTTCGCGCAATCCGGAGGTTGTGGAAGCCTATCGCCGCGACTCAAAAATTCGAAGAAAAATCACCCTGCGTCTGGCCGACGTTATGTTGGGCAATCAACTGAATATCCTCGATGTCGCCCGAAGACTCCATCTCCCGACTTTTTTGATGCATGCCGGAGATGATCAAATTTGCTCCCCGGAAGGGACCAGAGAGTTCTTTGAAAAAGTTCCCGCCAGCGACAAGAGTTTGAAGATCTACGACGGTTTTTATCACGAGTTATTTAATGAAATTGAACGTGAGACGGTGTTTAAAGATATGGAAAGGTGGATTCGTGAAAGAATTTAAGAGGCCTTGCATCCGAGTCGTTCTCATCTGCTTTAGTTTGCTTCTTTCTTTATCTGTTTTGGCGCAACCCTCTTACAAATCAGTCCTGAAAAAATGGACCCGACACGACCGCGTCTTTGTCTTGGAAAATTTTGAAGAACGATTGAACTGGCACGCCACCTATCTCTCCGAAGAGTTCCGAGAGGCCCGCCGGAAAAAGCTGACGAATCTGTACGAATGGACGGATCAAGAGTCGGTCCGTCGGAAAAATGAAGATCGCGACGAGGCGGATCGGTACGATACCTTCTTTCTCGGGATCTATTCCGGTTCAAGCGTCTGGCCCGAAATCGGCAAGGACACCGGGAAGTGGAAGATGGTCTTGGAGGCGGAAGGCCGGCCGGTGGCCGAATCGGTCCGATTGGAACGGGTCCCAATGACTCAGTTGGAACGGACCCTCTTCCCCTATTTGGAAAAATGGTCCCACGCCTTCATCGTCCAATTCCCAAAAACCATCCAAGCAGGAAAACCGTTCCGCCTCCGAATGACCGGCATCCCGGCCCGGTCGGAGTTGGTTTGGAAGAATCCTTAAGAGATACGGGAGAGTCGTTCAAAAAGAAGCTCTGCCAGATCGCGTCGGGAGTCGAGAAAGGCCAAAATCTCGACCCGATTTTGTTTGATCCGGTAGATCAACCTCCAGGGAGTAATGACAATCTCACGAAAAGAAAGTCCCTGAATGTGCTTGAATTCAGGAAGGGATCGCCCGCGATGCGGATATCGATACAGAAGGGACGCCTTGGTCCGAATAGTATGAAATGTTTTAGAAGCCGCCTGCAAACTTTCCTGTGAGATAAAGGTAATGACCGATTCCAAATCTTTTTGGGCCACCGGAGTCCAGATCACTCGATAGGATCGGGCCATCTTTATTAACCTTGGTGAGTTTTTGGTTCTAAGCGTTTTTCAAGTTGATGAAAGAAGGTTTCCTGGTCAACCCCCTCTCCCTTTTCGGCCTCGATGACCCCTTGAGAGATGAGTTTCAGTAAAAGAAGGGTATCCCGATCGCGCTCGAAGGTTCGAATATCCTGGACAACCACCTTGGCCAGGCCGTTTTGCATGATGATCGTGGGAGTCCCCTTCCGAGTGACGGTCTCGATCAGCTCGGCCGATTTTGTCTTCATGTAAGTAACCGGCTTGATGTCTTGCGAAGGCTTCATGGTACTAAATAAGGTACTTAATTTAGTGCTATTCTGTCAATGAATGTTTCATCCCGAGATCTTATTTTTCTCACAACAAATTCGCCGCTTGACCGAGAGTACACCAGCTATGTCCATTTCTGATACCGCCATCCGCAACTCCTGGTTTGGATTCTATCATCCGACGGTCGAGATTCCCTCGCTTGCTCCTCAGGGAAAAGCAGCCTTGGCACGTTCACTCTCTGTTCCTCTTACTGAGGCTGAGCAAGTCGCAGAGGTCTTTGATCGTCTTGGGGCGGTCTCGCCATCGTTTCACGGCGTTATGGAGCACTTTCATAAAAGTGGATTCAGTTTCTTTCTTTCATTACAGGCTAAGGAAGTTGCAATCGGCACAATAAATAGAGAGCCGTACCTTGTTTTTCCCTACGATGAACCGTTGCTGGCGCACCTCTCTCCATTTCTCATCCATTGTGGTTCTTTAAGGCCTTGGCCAGAAGGAGTCGCCGTCGTCCCTCCTCCCTCGGGATCCAACAAGAGCGAGATCATCAAGAGCCTTGAGGAAGCGTATCTTTGGGACATTGCCGTGACGATGTCCTTTCTCTACCAGGTTAGTTTGGAACTGCACGCTGCCGGAATACGGTTAACCCAACCATTTCCCCGTCAGGGATTCCTCGGGGCTACCGATCTGGCCCTTTTCCTCATCCTGCGTGAATCAGGCCTGAAGGGGATCTATGCAGGATGCCGCAGATTTCTACCTATGAACGAGATTCAGGCCTCTTTTGAAAGGCGTGCGGACGAATTGATAGCCGGTGGAGGGGTGACGGCAACCCGGCAAGAATGGAGTCCGGAACCCCTCAGGGATCGTCCGGAATGGACTCGAACCTTTCTCGATGAAGAGGCTGAGGCATCCGAGCGGCATCGTTTTGCCCTTTATACAAGGGGGACTCCCACTTCGGCGTCCTCGGTGGATTTCGCGCAAGTAAGATCGATGATGAACCGCCCGCTCCAATCGACAGAGGATGTTCAGACGCTTCTGGAGGCGATGGGGGGCATGGCCCCCGACCTCGTGGGTCGGATTTTGACTCCGGACATTCAAAGAAAAGTGAGGTTCAGGGTGACGACCGACTCACTCCCTCGATCGGTCGCACTGATAGACGATTTTAGTCCTTACGTTAACGGTACGCCGTTTTCAGACCCCGAAATCGTGATTCGAAGGGGGACTATCGGAAAGAATGCCATGCAGCCTCTGATTGTGGTGCTGGGCCGGCTTTCGACTCCGGAAGGCTTTTACGGGCAAATACATTTCCCCCGAGATCTGGATGTCGACCAATTGACCTCTTTTCTGGTGCAACAATATATGAAGCAGGAGACGTGGGGGCAGAGCGCGTGGCTTCAATTTGTCCATGAGGCCTCAGGACGTGGTCATAGGGGGATCACCTTGGAGGACAACCACCGGGAAATGGCACAGGTTTTATCGGAATGTGGTTTCTCGGTCCTGGTGGAACAATGGCGCCGCTTTTCCTCTGACGAGGCAGAGGAGATCATGCGCGCCGCCTTTGCGACGGATGCCCCGGCTTTGCTGCGTGATATTCAGCAGAGACGTCGAAGAGAGCGTGGTCGTTAGAGAATGGTATCCTCGCGAAACTTTTCCCGCGTCTCCGGGTAGTCGATGTTGTAATGAAGCCCGCGGCTTTCTTTTCGGGAGAGGGCACAGCGGATGATCAAGTCGGCGACGGTGGCGATATTTCTGAGCTCGAGCAGATCGCTCGTTATTTTAAAATTCCAGTAAAATTGATTGATCTCTTCCATCAGGAGGTCCATCCGGCTTCGAGCCCGGAGGAGTCTTTTATTCGATCTTACGATCCCGACATAATTCCACATCAGGCGGCGAATCTCGTCCCAGTTTTGCGTGATGACGACATTTTCGTCGCTGTCGACCGCCGTTCCCGGATTCCAATCGGGGAGGGACCTCCCCCTAGCCCCCTCCTTAATAAGGAGGGGGGATGGGGGGAGGTCTTTGGTCGATGCCTGGGCAGCGCGATTTGCGAAGACGACCGCTTCCAACAACGAGTTTGAGGCAAGCCTGTTGGCACCGTGGAGGCCGGTGCAGGCGACCTCGCCGACGGCGTAGAGACCTTCGATATTGGTTTTTCCTTCGATGTCGGTCATCACCCCGCCGCAGAAATAATGGGCGGCCGGGACGACCGGCATCGGTTGCCGGGTGATGTCGATTCCGTACTGGAGGCAGCGTTGATAAATGTTGGGAAATCTCTCCTGAATAAAAGAGGAAGTCTTATGGGTGAGATCCAGAAGGACGTAATCGTGGCCGGTCGTTTTCAACTCCGTATCGATCGCGCGTGCGACGACGTCCCGGGGGGCGAGTTCCTTCATCGAATGATATTTTTCCATAAAAGTCTCCCCGCTCTGGAGTCTCAAAATTCCTCCTTCACCCCGAAGCGCCTCAGAAATAAGAAATGACTTTGCTTCCGGGTGATAAAGACAAGTCGGATGAAATTGCACAAATTCGAGATTGGCCATGCGTGCCCCGGCCCGATAGGCCATCGCCATTCCGTCGCCGGTCGCGATGTCGGGGTTGGAGGTATAGAGGTAGACTTTGCCGGCGCCCCCCGTTGCCAGAAGGGTGGTGCGTGCGCCGATCGATTTGATGACGCCCGTTTTCTCATCAAGGACATAAGCCCCAAGGCATCGGAGCGGATTATCGGATTGCCGATTGGTGATCAGATCGATCGCCGCATGATGTTCCAAAACCTCGATCCGGGGATTTTGCTTCACCGCCTCCAAGAGGGCCCGCTCGATCTCGGCGCCGGTGGTGTCTCGGTGATGAAGGATGCGTCGCTCGCTGTGGCCACCCTCTCGGGTCAGGTCGAATTGATTTCCATCCTTTCGAGAAAACTGAACCCCCCAGTCGATCAATCTTTGAATCGCAGACGGTCCTTCAGAGACGACCATTCGCACGACCTCTTCATGACAGAGGTCATACCCGGAGGCGAGGGTGTCATAGACATGGGTCGAGTCGAGGGTCGAGAGTGCCGCAGCAATCCCTCCCTGGGCATAATTGGTCGTCGCCTCCGCCTTGGTCTTTTTGGTGACGATCACCACCGAGCCGTAGGGGGCGACCTGGAGGGCGTAAGAGAGGCCGGCGATTCCGGATCCGATGACTAAAAAGTCGGTTTGCATAAAGAGCGCGGATCATCCCCGAAAAAACATTGTTTTATCAATCGGAAAAATGCTACCCCCCGTCGTATGTCCTTCATGGAGCGACGACGACGGCCGCGTCGGCCGCTCACCAAAGATCAGCTACTCGGGATCGCCAACTATCTCACCTACGGTCGGATTGCGATCGTCCCTGTCGTCGTACTTCTGACGATGGGGATCAACGAGGAAAATACCCGCCGAACGGCCCTCAATCACTTCTTGAGTTGGGCCGCGATGGCTTTATTCGCGATCGCGCAGCTCTCGGATGTGGTGGATGGCTATTACGCCAGAAAATATGGGGTGATCAGCTCGTTTGGAAAGTTCATCGATCCCCTCGCGGACAAGCTTCTCTCGATGTCGGCCTTGATCATGCTGATTCCGCTTCAGCGGATTGCCGCTTGGATGGTCGTGCTCCTGATTGCCCGGGAGACGATCATCACCGCCCTTCGAAGCATCGCCGCCTCCGAGGGGATTGAAATCGCCGCCTCGGATTGGGGAAAAAGAAAGACCGCCATCCAGGCCTTTGCGATCGGATTTTTGCTCGTTGATTATCCCTTAGGGGCGTTTGATACGCGACTCGTCGGCCTGGTTCTCGTTTGGTTGACCCTGATCATTTCCGTCGGTTCAGGAATTCATTACGGGTGGGTCTTTTTTAAGGAAATTTTTGGAAAGAAACAATCAAGTGGATTCTAACACAAGAGATTCTATGAATATGAGTGAGGATCTGGCTTTGCCAGTCCGAACGAATTGTGGTGGGGGGATCGGGGGGCCTCCGCCTCAAGCGGACCCCCCGCTTAAATAGGGAGGAAATTATGTCTGTCGCAAGAGTGACTGAAATTATCGCCTCATCCAAACAAGGGTGGGAAGACGCCGCCCGTCAAGGCTTGAGTCGGGCCGCCAAGACGCTCCGTGGAATCACGGGGATGGAGATCCTCCGTCAGAATGCCAAGATCGAGAAGGGGAGGATCGTGGAATACCGGGTGAATTGCCGGATTACTTTTATCTTAGAAAAATAAAATTAAGGAACGAATACTTCCAACGCCTTTGGAAGTATTGAAAACTTTGCCGGCAAGAAACCGATCGGTTCTCCGTCGATGTCGAGGCCGACCTTCTCTTGGGAACGAAGGGTCACCTGACGGACGCAGGCCGTCGCCACCCCGTTTAATCGATCGATCTTTTTTGCATAGAGGAACGGCACAGCGAGGGGAATCTTCAAAGGACTCAAATCCCCGATGACCACGAGGTCGAAAAGGCCGTCCGTTGGATCCGCATCGGGGGCGATCGGCATTCCTCCCCCGAAATAACGGCCGTTGGCCACCACCACCGCAAGCGGCTTTTGAGGCCAAAGAAAGGGGACCTTCGGTTCCGTTGTGATGTCGATCTTCTTTCCCTTCCAGGAAATATAAGAGGTCAATACGGCGGTCAGATAGGCCAGTTTCCTCCCAAAAAGGGTCCGAGAGTGACAAACTTGGCGAACCACTTCCGCTCCCAGCCCGGCGTCGGTGATATTGATAAATACCCGTCGGTCTTGATCTCCCTGGTCATTTGTATATTCGACCTGCCCCAGATCGATGAAGCCTATTTTCCCTTTTTTAATAATCTCGATCTGTCGAAGAGGGTCGGGAGGAATTTTCAGCGTCTTAATGAAGTCACCCCCGGTCCCGATGGAGATGATTCCCAGTTTTGTTTTTTTGGAAGATTTTGAGGTATCGTGGATGCCCGCATCGTGGAGACCATTGACCACTTCATGGATTGTTCCGTCGCCACCACAGGCAATCAGCAGGTGGCAACCTTGAGATGCGGCCTCGGCCGCGATCCGGCGGGCATCCCCGGGTCCCCGGGAGGCGCGACATTGGAACGGTCCAAGTTCTTTTTCCAACCGTTGAGCGATCTTTGGCCATAATTTTTTACCTCTTCCTCCGCCTGCGCTGGGATTGAGGATGACGAATGGTTCGACGGTGCTCACCATCTCCCTATGAGTACTCACCATGTCCACCATTATCCTTTAATGTAATCGATCAGGTTTTGGGCCGGGACGTCAAACTTTTGAAATCTTTGAACACAGGTCGGACAGGAAGTCACCAAGACATCGGCGCCGGTTTGGCGAAATTCCTCTATCCGGTTCCGGGTGATTTTGGCCGCGGTCTCGGGATAGGAAACGGGCAGAAGGCCTCCCGCACCGCTGCAGTTACTTGTCTCCCGATTGTGAAAAAATTCCTTCGGCGCGACCCCGGTGGCTGCTTCAATAATTTTTCGGGGAGGCTCATAGACCTTTCGATACCGTCCCAGATAGCAGGGATCGTGATAGGCCGCCGTCGGTCGTTCTTTTTTTCTTCCTTTAAAGACCGATTTCTTCAAGAGGTCCGAGAGAAATTCGGTGACATGCAGGAATTGGGCCCCCACCGGATGTCCCACCGATCGATAAAGCGTCTGCATCGTGTAGAGACAGGCGGGCGCTCCTGAAAGGATCATCTGGGACTCCCGCAAGGCGTGGCTGTTGATCTCGGCCAGCTCCACGAAACGTTCCTGATCCCCGGCGACAAAGAGGGGATAGCCGCAGCACTGGATCGGTTCGTCATAGAGGCCGATCTCTTTGGGTTGGAGCTCTTCGAAGAGTTCCAGGGTCTTTTGAATCGTCTGGGGAGACTTGGCAATCTCGGTGCAGCCGGGGAAATAAATCGTCCTTTTCCTCTTTCGAACCGACGCCGGAAAATGGCGCAGCCTTTTTTGGAGGTCGATTTGAAAAGGGTTGTTCTCTTTTTGAAACCGCCGCCCATAGGAAAAAACCCCCTCCGGGGCGAGGCCGGCTCGAAAGGCCTCCACCCGATAGGTGTCGAGCGTTGCCGAGACCGGATTCTCCATCTCACAGGCATTTTGCGAGGCGCGACAGTTCAAACACTTATAAGCGAGCCCCAGGGTCTCCTCGGTCTTGGGGAGCCTTTTTTGTTCGATCAGTCTCATCGTGCTCATCTTGGCCTGGGGAGTGGTCGCCTCATTCCGGTCGGCATCGGCGACGGGGCAGGAATAGCGGCAGAGCTTGGGACAGGAGTGACAAAGAGAGGTCGCTTCGTTAGGAGACCGCATGAAAGATTTTCTTCAACCCTTTCGTCTCGGCCTCGACAATATCCGTTGGGCCTTCCAAGTAAACGACAAATCCGCTCGGAGTCGATTCGACCCGTGCCGGTCGGATGCCGCTCGCCCAAAGTCCTTTTGAAAAAGAGTCTCTCTTCTCTCGTTTGATTCGGAACCGATGAACCCCCTTCTTTTCCGGCAAGGGGACGATTTTCAACGTCGCCTCGAGGATCTTTCCGTAATCGCCTACCGCAAAGATCTTTTTGAAATCCGGTCCGGTCGAAGAGCGGGGGACATTCCGGGTCGTGAAGACTTCCCCGCCTCTTTGGACCTTCACCGAGACACAGAGGTCGTCGATCTCACCGTATTTGAGGGCAAAACGATTGGGGATTCTACCAATAAGAGCTTCTTCCAGGGTCAAGTTTTTTTCCGGATGATAACCGAGTGTATAACCCTGAAGCGACAATTCGGCCTCGATTTTTTTTAATGGGGCCTTGACTGGTGTCATGGCTAAAAGAGAGATTGAATCGATTTTCATAACCCCATCTTCCCCGGGTTCATGATATTTTGAGGGTCCAATTTCTTTTTGATCTCGCGGAAGAAATCCATGGCCGGACCTAACTCTCTCGGGAGGTATTTGGCCTTCAAGAGGCCGATTCCGTGGTGATGGCTGATCGTGGCCCCCATCTTGAGACAGGTCTCCATCGCGTCGTGCCAGAGCTTCGCATAGCGCCGGGTGTCCTCCTCCGGAGATCGACATCGGCCGATGACGGTGAAATAGATGGAGCATCCCTCCGGATAGGCGTGCGAGAAATGGGCCAGGAGAAGGGTATCCTGGGTGAGGACCTTTTTCACCCCTTCATAAAGTTTCAAAAGACGGTCCCAAGTGGTTGCCACCTCGATCGTATCGACGAAACCGTTCTCCTCGAAGATTTGCGGCATCTTGAACGAGACGCTGTATCGATGCTTGAGCCAGTGGAGCCCCGGCCCTTCGCCCAGGTCTCTTCCCTGTGAACGACGGCAGATCTCCAACATCTTTTTTTCTTGGGCCGAGGCGATTTCCGGACTTCCCTCGAAGCCGAGGATGAGCAGCACCTCCGAGGAGACGAGTTTGATGATCCGTTCCGTCCAGGAGGGGTTCAAAAACAAAAGCGGGTAAAGTTTTTTGGAGATGAATCGTCGAGGGATCGGAATTTTAGAACCGCGGTATCCCTGTTTCAAAATGAGACTGTCGAACGGATCGTAGAGACGAACAACGGAGGGGCGGAGGCCGGTCTGCATCGTTTCCCGGATCGCCTGGAGGGCCAGTTCAAGTCTCGGAAAAGAGACGCCGCGATAGCGGGTTTGAATCGGAAGCGGAAAGACCTTCAAACGGGCCTTGGTGATGATCCCGAGACATCCTTCCGAGCCGACGAAAAGATCCCTCGGACGCACCTTGGGAAAATTTTTCACGGTTCGCCCAAAGGGCAAGAGGTCCCCGTTCGGCAAGACGACCTCGATGTCATCGGTCATATCTTCGATTTTTCCATATTTGGAGGAAAGCTGTCCCGCCGAACGGCAGGCGAGATAGCCTCCCAGGGTGGCGCACAGGATCGAAGAGGGAAAATGTCCGAGGGTAAAGCCTTGGGATTGGAGTGTCTGCTCCAGATGTTCTCCGAGGATGCCGGTTTCCGCCGTCACATAAAAAAGTCCGTTTTTTGAGGTGATCTTCTCCAGACGATTCATCCTTTTGAGATCGAGGATCACCCCGCCCCTCACCGGGACGGTGCCGCCGGAGACGCCCGATCCGGCCCCATAAGGGACCATCGGGACCTTCTCCCGATTTGCCAGTTTTACAATCTGCGAAATCTCATGCACCGTTTCGGGCCACACGATCATGTCGGGCAGGGGACGAGGATGCCCCGCCTTGCTTTCGAGCTTCAGCCCCGACATGGCGTCGTGGGAATAGAGAAGGCGGTTGGTGGGGGTTAAAGAGATGCGATCAGGGCCGAGGATTTTTTGAAGCGATTGATGAAACGACGCGAGGCTCACGCGACCATTCCCCCCTTTTCTTTCATAAACCCGATAATCTTTTTGATGGGAACTTTTTCCGGGCAGATCGCTTCACATCCGCGGCATCCGGCGCATTCCGCCAAGTCCAGGCGGACCACACCGGCGAAATCCGGGATCGACCGGGAGAGATGCGGAAAAAAGGAGGGGCCCAGGAAATCTTTCGCTTGCAACAAGGCGGGACAGAGAAAATCACAGAGGCCGCAGCTGATGCAACGATGGGCCCCTGTGAGGAGTTTCTTGTCTTCATGAGTCAGTGATGGAAGCCGGTCTTCGCGATAGAATCGGAGAAATTCGGGAAGCCCCGCCGACTTCATAAAAAAGAGGCGTCGCAAACTCCTCAGGATAAAATGTCCTCCCAGAAGGACCTTGGCCTGAAGGCTTTTCCATCTCATGAGGAGGCCATCCTTCCTGCCAGGGTGCCGGTCCCGATCGCCACCCCCATGCCGCAATGGTCCGTCGCGGGATTGTATCCTCCGATCAACGATCCCGCGACCCAGACATTTTCATAAAGAACCTCTCCTCGCTCGCCGACCGGTTGCAAGAACGGATTCGTTCGGGTCCCGACGGAGAAGAGGGGATGAGGGTCCAAGAAATGGTCTTTGAGTAATTTTCCGACAAAGATCTCCGAGACCTGGGTTCCTTCCGAAAAAAGCGGAAGATCCAAGATCGGTTCTCGAAACGATTTTTCTTTGACGACCCCGCCTCCGATATATCGTCCGGTCGCCAGGAGGAGTCGGTCGACGGCCGATTCCTCTTTTTTTTCATTGTTTTGAATTTGGATCGAGACGACCTTCTTTCCTTTTTTAACGGCGCCTACGACTTCACCATTGATGACCTCTCCTGGAAATCGGGCAAGGAGGCGATCAATTTGATTTTGAAGCCTCAAGCCCGGAACGGAAGGGGGGAGTCCGAGGGTCTCGAACCAGGCGATCCCCGACACCTCCCTCAGGCGCGACAAAAGCAGGTCCGTTTTTTGGATCCCGATGACCGGCGGAAGGGCGACATGGGTCGGATGAAACCGCTCGGCTTCCTTCATGAGGATCTTGTAGAGCGATTCCATTGACTCATCGGTGTCGAGTTGCTTTGCGGCGGCGATCGGTGAAGACAACGGAAGAGGAAGAGTGATCTCGGACGAATCGATGCTTGCCAGGTGAGGGAACCCCTGACGTTCGTGGAGTTCTTTCAAGAAGAGCGCCATGCCTTGCGGGAAAAAAGTCGGAAGCCCTCGGATGCCGAGGATCAAGAGGCGCGCCTCGCGCATTTCCAGCAAATTGCCGCCGGCATGGCTGGAGTCGACGAAGGCGGTGAACTTGACCCCTCCGAGCGGATTCAGAACCGCATAATTTTTCCCCAGATCGCCTCGAAGCTTGAAATCAAATGGGTGGTTGAGTCGCTGAATCGCCTTCTCCAACAGGGCGACGACCCCTTCATCGGTTTGAGCCAGCAAGGCGTAGGGGTGTTGAGGGCGGCGTCGGACGATTTCCAAAGTATTCTCTGCCGGCGTCGGAACTTCGCGCCATTTGAGGCCCGGATGCCTTGTGGGGCAACCGGCGATATCCCAGGCCCCGGACGAAAGGGCGGTTGCGCCGGGACGGCCGCGAACGATCGTGACCTGGGCTCCTTTCTCGGCGGACTCAATGGCGGCCGAGATCGCCGCTATGCCGGAACCGACAATCGTGAGCCGGGTCATAAGTCGAGCACTCCTTGAAAAATCTCCTGTAACACCTCTTCCTGGGCCACCTGAGACCCCGACAGGATCGACTTTCTTGCTTTCCAGGACTCTTCCAGAAAATTTTTCAACTCCGTTATCCTTTCGGAGATCGTAAGTTTCTTTTCTTCAGCCAAGATCTGCAGGGCCGGGAGGAGACACTCAGTCCCCTGACAGGACCCCATCGCGAGCCGGGTCCGTCGCAAGAGATCTCCCAAGGTTGTCGCCCATTCGTTTCGGATCACGTAGCGGATCTCGGCCGCAATGACCGGTTCGGTCGTGCAGACAATCGCCTTTTCCCCCGGATGGGCCTTCGTCATCTTAAGAATCTCCCGTGCGCGGCCTCCGTGGCGGCCGATCAATCGGCGCACAATAAAAGGGTGAATATCATATTCGTCCCCCAGCTCGACGGGATCGGGAATGTCGTCGCCGCCCGGCAGGGGAACCGTATGGGTGGTGCAGTTCGCCTCGACATTCAATTTTTGACAAATCAGATCGGTCGCCTCTTCGGCCATGATCCGAAAGGAGGAAAGTTTTCCACCCCCCATCGAGAGAAATCCCGGTACCCCGTCCCGTTTTTCATGATCGAAGACCTCATGCTCTCGCGAAAGCGCGTCTTCATAGGCGTCGATCCCCCACAGCGTCGGGCGGACCCCCCGCCAGGTGCTGATGATCCTTGCCCTGCGGATGTCGGGATAGGTGCGTTCCATTCCCTGCAAAAGATATTCGACCTCGTCTTCGGTGACCGGGATGTCGTCGAGATCGCCGTAATAGTCGTCGTCGGTCGTCCCCAGAAGGGTCGTGTTCTCGTGAGGATTGATAAAAATCTGTCGTCCGTCGATGCATTTCGAAACGATGGCGACATTCGTGATCCGTCGATCCAAAATCAGATGGATTCCCTTTCCGGGACGAAGTTTGACCTCGACCCCCGCCATCTCGCAAATCTTCGGGACCCAAGGACCGGTCGCGTTAAAAAGGATTTTTGATCGATATTCTTTTTCCATGCCGTTCGTCAGGTCCCGTACGACGACGCCGACGACACGGTCGCCTTCTTTGAGGATCTTTCGGACCTCGGTATGATTGCGAACGCTACCGCCGTATTCCTTCACGGCGAGGGCGTTTGCGACGCAGAGCCGCTGCGTATTGATTCCCCATTCATCGAAGGTAATGGCACCAACGACATCTTGAGAGACGGCAGGGTCGAGTTCGAGGGTCTCCTCTTTGGAAAGGCGCGTGTGAGGTTTCCCCCCTTTCATCCGAGAATAGCGGTCGTACGATTCAAAGAAGGCCTCGAAGAGTTCCAGTTGGAAATGGGCGGCCCACGCAGGGCCCTCCTCTTTCAACATCGGGACCACAAACGGGATCCGAAAGCAGAGGTGGGGGGCGATCTTCCGAATGTAATCGGCATCCCGACAGGCAAGTTTCGTCGTACCGACTTCATACAGGAGATAGCGCGGCCCTCCATGAATCATCCCCGAGGAGGCGCCGGTCGTCCCGGCGGAGAAATCTTTCTTTTCCAAAAGGAGAACCTTCAACCCCCTCATCGCCGCATCACGGGCAATCCCGGTCCCGTTGCAACCGCCTCCCATGACAATGACATCGAAAATCTCAGGCATAGAGCGATCCTATGAGGCCGCCTTCCGAATGTACACTTTTTTACGCGCGGATCACCTATTTTATGATCGGTCTACTTCACCCTCACCCTTGCGTGAAAAAACACACCCCGATATTCGTACACTTCTAGTGAACAAAAACCTGTTTTTTGGATTGAGGAATTCCCGGGGAAGGGTGATAATAAGATCGTGGCACCCGAGATCAATAAAAAGCGGATCGAGATCGCCGATTATACCGACTACGTTCCCTATATCTCCGATCTGGTGGATCAAAAGCGCAAGGACGGCGGCTTCTCCTATCGAATCTTCTGTCGAAAATCCGGTTTTCACTCCCCCACCTATCTCAAGTGGGTGATGGACGGGGTGCGCCCCATTTCGCCGCGGAGCGCGGGAAAATTTGCGATCGGTCTCTCGTTGGACAAACAAGAGGTCCAGTATTTCACCTTCATGGTCAATTACAAGGAGGCCGACGACTCGGAATCCAAACGTTTCTATTATGAGCAGATGTTGGCGATGCGGCAGCGTCGTGCGGGGTCGGTGGTAAAAGATGCCTACGAATACCTGAGTCACTGGTATTTTGTGGCGATCCGCGAGCTTGTGGGGGCCTCCGATTTTCAGGATGATCCGCGGTGGATCCGCGAGCGTCTCGGCTCCGACTTGACCCTTTGGGAAATCAAGAATGGGCTCGACACCCTCGAGCGATTGAACCTCATTATCCGGGATTCCGAGGGGCATTGGAAACAGACAGATCATGACCTGATGACCGACCATGAGGTGCAGTCGATCGCCGCCTACAATTATCATCATGAAATGTTGGAATTGGCGCAGCGGGTTTTGTCGACCACTTCCCCTGAGACGCGCGATTATCAATCAATCGTCGCCTTGGTTGACCATCAAACCTTGGAACAATTCAAGAGCAGGATTCAGGAATTTCAAAAAGGCGTGATCGAATACTTACAGGAAAGAGAGCGTGCACAGGGGCGAACTCCCCTTTCTCAGGAGCTTTTCGTCCTCAACCTGCAGCTCTTTCCGGTCGTCGCACGCAAGAAGGAGGATGTATGAGTATAAGCGAGGATCTGACCCGAGTCGGCAATCCGAACGACCCCAGTAGAAATTAGGACATGAAAAACATCGCTCAAAAGAGGCAAAGCGAGAAGATGGCCCTCTTGGGGCAATTCGCCCTCGGCGCAGCCCACGAGATCAACAATCCTTTAGGCATTATCCTCTCCCATACCCAATACCTCTTAGATTCGATCAAGCAGGAAAGAATCCCAAAAGATAACTTGAGTGAAGTGACGGAGACGCTCCATTTGATCGAGCGGGAGTCGAAGTATTGCGGCGGGATCGTCAAACGACTCTTGACCTATACGCACACGAAGAATGCGATCAAGAAGGCGGTGGTTCTTCAGGATCTATTGGAAGGCTGTATTCAACTCGTCGAACGCCAACTCCAACTCTCTCATATCGTCATTGAGACCAAGATCGAGAAAGATCTCCCACCGATCTTGGGGGATGCCCGATTGTTGGAACAGTCTCTCATGAACCTCCTTTGGAATGCTCAACAAGCGATGCTCGACGGAGGGGCTCTCACCCTTACGGCCGAGAAAGAAAATCACCACAAGGGTCCCTCCTGGGTGGCAATTTCCGTTAAAGACACCGGTGTCGGAATTCCGAAGAAGAATTTCAAAAGCCTCTTCACCCCGTTCTTCACCACGCGGGCCGTCGGGAAGGGGACCGGCCTGGGACTTTGGGTGACTCAATCGATTGTGGAAGAACATGGAGGGAACATCGAGGTGAAAAGCCATGTCGGGAAGGGAACCTGTTTTACGATAAGGCTTCCCGCTGAGGCGGCGTGGCTCCTTTAGAATTGGCCTTTTTCCTCAGGACCGTCATATGGTCTTCGATCACCGCCGAAAGATGATTGAGGTCAAAAGGCTTGCCGATAAAGTCGGTGATCTTCAGTTTTTTCGATTCTCGGACCAATTCCAAGGTTCCGAAGGCGGAGAGAAAGATTACCGGGGTCTTTTTATCCTTCGAGCGGAGTTTCTTTAAGGTCTGGACACCGTCCATCTCGGGCATCCTGAAATCGAGGACGATCAGATCCGGTTTTTCCTTCTCGGCGATCTGCAGCCCCGCCGCACCGGAAGGGGCAACAAGCACCCGGTAGCCTTTCGAGGAAAAATATTTATTCAAAACCTCCAGAAAGGCCTGCTCGTCATCGATGAATAGAAGCGTTTCCATAACCTATTTCTTTTCTAGATTGGGAAATCCCGCCAGCACCTTCTCAATGACTTCCAAAAGGGCCCCGTCCATAAAAGGTTTGTAGAGAAAAAAATCCAAGCCTCCGGCCTTGACGAAATCTCCCTCACGTCCCCCGAAGCCGTCGGGGCGGCCCGAGATCAGAACGACTTCGGTCTGCGGAGAATTTTGTTTGATCAATTTACAGGTCTCGACGCCGTCGACCTCGGGCATCCAGAGATCGACAAAGGCGAGGACGTAGGTCTCTTTTTTGGCCGCCTCGGCCGCCAGCCTGCCGTTTGAGAATCCGGTCACTTCGTATCCCTTGGGCTTCAACTCCTCCCGAATCCCCAACTGCACCGCCTTTTCATCATCGACCACGAGAATTTTAGGCATCTTTTTCTTCCTTTCCTTTGGATAACGGCAATGTGATCTTGAATCTCGTCCCTTTCCCGATTTGACTTTCGACCTCGATCTTTCCCCGATGGGTTTCAATGATTCCGTGAGTCACCGATAGACCCAGCCCCACCCCTTTTCCCTGCGGCTTTGTCGTGAAAAAGGGATCAAAAATATGGCGTAAAATTTTGGGATCGATACCGCATCCCGTGTCCGAAAAGGAAACCTCGATCCCTTCCCGGTTCGGACTCAATCCGGTTGCGATGATAAACTTCTTTTCGGCCTTGGAAAGACCATCCATCGAGTCGCGCGCATTGGTCATCATGTTGAGAACGACTTGTTGGAGCTGAGACGGGTGGCCCGGAACGGGGGGCAAATTTTCGGCATATTCCTTCTGAATCAAGATCCCCTCCCTCTCCAACAGATGGGCGCTGAAGCTGAGCGTCCGGTCGATAATTTCGTGGAAATCGACCGGTTGAAATTCCCTTTTGGATTGCCGGGAGAAGGCGGTCAGGTCGGCCACGATTTTGGCCGCGTGTTCGGTCGCTTCTTTCATCACCCCAAAAAGTTCATGGTTGGGGTCGCTCTTGTCCGTCTTCTGCAAAAAGGATCGAATGAGGCTCAAGAGTCCCGCCAAGGGGCTGTTGAGCTCATGGGCGACACCGGCCGCCAATTGACCGATTGCCGTCAGCTTTTCGGACTGGATCCTTTCTTCGACCTGTTTGCGCTCAGCCTCCACCGCCTTTTCGATAGGGCCTACAAGGTCATTAATATCATCGAGCGGTTTCAGGAGATAATCAAAGGCCCTGAGGCGTACCGCCTCCTTCGCCGTATCGAGATTGGCGTGACCGGTGAGCATGATCACGGGAAGTCCCGGGTGTTGCTCGCGCACCTTTTCCAAAAAGACGATGCCGTCCATGTTGGGCAATTTGATATCTGAAATGACCATTTCGAATGAATCCTGATCCAGCAGACCCAACGCCTTCTCCGCCGTCGTCGCCCTGGAAACTTCGTAGCCACGCTTTGAAAGTCTTAAATCGAGACTGTCCCCGAAATCCGGATCATCCTCGACCAGGAGGATACGAACCTTTCTTCGATCTTTTGGTTTCTTCACCTCAGGTGGCATTTCAAGAACTCCCCCCTTGCGATAGGCGATTCCGATGAAGAATAACCCAATTTAACCGCCAAATCAATGAGTTATATAATGAGCACTATACAGTGTACTAAGTATTTGCATGAGTGATAAAAGTAGGGTATAAGAATCCAACTTTATAGCAAGTTATGTAAAATTATCTTTAATTAAAAGGGGGGATTATGAACCGTCAAATCGCTAAGTTTCTTGCCTTTCTGGCGCCTGTTCTTCTTCTCAGCACGTCGGGCTATGCCTTGAACGGACTCCAACTCGAAGGGGTCGGTTCCGTCCATCGAAGTATGGGGGGGGCCGGCGTTGCCAGGCCGCTCGATGCGACGAGCGCCTTTTTAAATCCTGCCGGAATGAATCGGGTCGGGAAGCGGTTTGACGTCGGTTTCACCGTCGGGTTTCCGAAGGCCTCCATGAATACCTCGACGACGGCCCTTGGAGGTAACAATACCTCCAGCCAAGATGAAGGGGTCCTCTTGCCGCTCGTCGGTATGGTCTTCCCTTTTATGGACGACCGATGGGCCTTTGGAGTTACGGCCGCCGCGACCGGCGGGTTTG